>CETH01173914.1_pt1 | contig 14910 bp, 8 predicted proteins | sample 361461 | NCBI WGS metagenome assembly CETH01 (sample SAMEA2622695, study PRJEB7988) | marine metagenome | isolation source: saline water (ENVO:00002010), including
AATTATTTGATGGCAATTCACATCCATCAGTTATAGCAGGGGGTCCACACTCATCTCCATCTACAGCATCTCCTCCACATACACCGCATATGTCTTCATAATTGCCATCACAGTCACAATAGTTAGAACCCTGTCCATCAGGACAATTGCCTTCTTCACTTAAATAACAATCTCCACCACATACGCCACATTCATCAAAAAATTGAAACCCATCATCACCACCACCACAGTCTCCATTACAGTCTTCTGTATTATTTAAACAGTCACAATAACCATCTAAAATATCAGAACAACCACATTCATACACTGCACCAGGACCATCACAAACGCCACATTCATCTTCAGCTGAAGACCCAGCACAAACTCCAGCACAATCAACTTCTGCTGTACAATTTCCATCACAATCATAATTTTCTTCAGGATATGTGCAAGAACCATCATCCTCTTGCGCTTCAGAATTGAAATTACATGCAGATGTATCAGTACATCCAGTAATAGGTCCAGAATAATAAGAGTAATCTATTCCGCTACCTGTTGGGTCTGAAACAACAATTCCTGATAAACCTGAAATTTCACCAGTAAATGCAAGTACTGTTAAATCTCCACATCCAGCGACTATAGTTGCCCCCGTAAATGAAAAACCTAAAACTGTGCTACCACCAGCAGATACTGTAAAACCTGCATCTCCAGCAGATCCACCAGAAGCCCCAGATATAGATACTCCTGAACCATCTACATTAAATTGGAATCCACCAATAGGTTCAGCAGCATTATATAAAACAACTCCATCAGTTGTTACAAATAATTCATTCCCTCCAAGTTCACATCCATCTGTAGGGTCTGCAAAAACAATATTACTAAAAAATATTGTAGATAAAAATACAGTTAAAAACATTCTATAATTTTGACTAAACATAACTTTTCCTCTCTTATTTAACTAAAATCTTTTACTTCACTCTAAAATTTGCCACATAAAACATAGTTTCATAACATTATTTTGTGTCAATATGTTACAAAGTATATTTAATGAAGAAGGGGAATTTACATATTTTTTAATAAAAATTTGATAATTATTTTTAGTCTACAATATTCCAGCCATCTCTTATAAAATTATCAATTTTTTTATATTTGATGACTTTCTTTTCTGAACCTTTTTGTATTGTTACTTTATCATTTCTACCTATTTTCTTATCGGCAACAATTGGAGATTTCTTTTGGTTGGGCGCTACAGGAGAAACCCCTTGAGTTAATGGGTTTTGTTGATTAGAGGAAATATTTTTATCAGGTGGGGGTGGAGCAGTTAAACCTGAAAGAACATTTTGATTTTTCTCTACCTTTAAATTTTTTGCTTGAGAACGATGCATTGATTGATCTGCAATATTGGACAAATCTGTTCTAAAAACACGCTTTAAAGTTTCTCTATTTGTTTCAGACATCATTATCTCAAACATAGCAAAACCTTCATGTTTATATTCAACTAAAGGATTTTTTTGACCATATGCCCGTAAATTAATCCCTTCCCTTAATTGATCCATCATATATAAATGATCTTGCCACTTTTGATCAATTGTTTTCAATATTACAAATTTTTTGAATTGATTAAATAAATCAGAATTAAAATTCTCTTCTTTAAAGGATAAAATAGATGTACATTGTTCTAAGATTATCTTTTTTAGATTATACTTGTTGGGTGTTTTTTCACTAATATTCATATTAAGAGCAAAAGTATTTAATAATTCATTAGTTAGGCCACTAATATCCCAATTAAGCGCAGAATCCTCTTTACAATACAGATCTAAAACATCATCTAAATATTCATCAATAATTTGATTTAATTCACTAGAAACATCTTCTTCATGTAATGTGAAATTTCGTCTTGTATAAACAATATCTCTTTGATAATTCATTACATCATCATATTCAATTAAATTTTTACGCGCTCCAAAATTCATTGCTTCAATTTTTTTCTGAGCACGTTCTATAGATTTTGTTACCATAGAATGTGTAATCACTTCGCCTTCTTTAATTCCCATTGAATCCATAACTTTCGCAATCCTTTCAGAGCCAAATAAGCGCATTAAATTATCTTCTAGACTTAAATAAAATATAGAATCTCCCTCATCTCCTTGGCGTCCTGCCCTTCCTCTTAATTGCAGATCAATCCTCCTTGATTCATGTCTTCCAGTACCAAGAATAAATAAACCTCCCAGATTCTTGACTCCTTCACCTAATTTAATATCTGTACCTCTACCTGCCATATTTGTTGAAATAGTAATAGAATTTTTCAAGCCTGCCCTTGCAATAATTTCTGCTTCACTTTGATGCTGCTTTGCATTTAATACATTATGTTGTAGCCCATGTTTTTTAAGCATTTTTGATAAAACTTCAGATTCATCTACAGAAGTTGTTCCAACTAATACAGGCTGTCCTTTATTTGATAATTTTTTAATTTCCTGAATAACAGCATTATATTTTTCATCTTTAGTTTTATAAATTAAATCCTCGTGATCTCTTCTCATTAAAGGTTGATTGGTTGGAATTTCTAAAACATCTAAATTGTATATTTGCATAAATTCTGAAGCTTCCGTAACAGCCGTTCCTGTCATTCCTGCTAATTTTTCATACATTTTAAAATAATTTTGAATTGTTATTGTTGCAACTGTTTGTGTTTCTCTCTGAATTGCAACACTCTCTTTAGCTTCAATTGCCTGATGCATACCATCTGAAAATTGGCGGCCATGCATTACTCTTCCGGTATGCTGATCTACAATTAACACCTTCCCATCTTGAACAATATATTCAACATCCTTTTCAAATAATGAATATGCCCTTAATAATTGATTTATTGTATGAATAATTTCACTTCGCTGAGAATGCAATACTTGAATTTTTTCTTTTTCTTTAGCAATTTTTTTAGAATCTGTATATTTATCTTCTATATTATGAAATTCACTTCCAATATCTGGAATCACAAAGCTCTCTGGGTCATCTGGAGATAAGAAACTTCTACCACGATCAGATAAATCTATAACGTTTGTTTTTTCATCTATTGAAAAATATAATTCTTCATCTAATTCATGAAGTTTTTTATCACGGATATATTCACTCTCTACTTGATGCACTAATTGCTTAGTTCCTTGTTGCTGAAATAATTTTGCTAATTGAGAACTTTTAGGGGCCCCTCTTTGAGCTAAGAGCATCCTCTTACCAGCTTCTTTTTTATCTTTTGATAATAAAGTATCAATATCTGAAAGTATTTTATTAACATGTTGATTTTGCTTTTTAATCAATGATTCAATTTGTGATTTCCAAACTGTATACTGCTCATTAGATTCTGAATTTACTTGTCCAGAAATAATCAAAGGCGTTCTTGCTTCATCAATTAATACTGAATCAACCTCGTCAATAATAGCATATACATGACCATTTTGCACCTGATTATCGGATGTTACAGCCATATTATCTCGAAGGTAATCAAATCCAAATTGACTATTTGTTCCGTATGTTATATTTTTACCATACATTGTTTTACGCTCAATTGGATTCATTTGATTCAGAATGCAACCAACAGATAGACCTAAAAATTCATATAATAATCCCATCCATTGACTATCTCTTTCAGCTAAATAATCATTCACTGTAATAACATGAACTCCTCTTTTAGTCATTGCATTTAAGATAATGGACAAAGTTGATACTAAAGTCTTACCTTCTCCAGTTTTCATTTCTGCAATTTTACCTTGATGTAAAGCAATGCCACCAATCAATTGCACATCATAATGAATCATCTCCCATTTAATTGATTGATTCATTACTAAATATTCTGTTCCACATAATCGTCTAGCTGCATCTTTAACAATTGCAAAAACATCAACCATATGATCATTTAAAAAATTCTGTTCTAAATCATATAATAAATCATCAATTTTATCAGCATCTATTTTTTCAGAATACAACTTGTCTTTTTCTTTTTGAATCAATTCTTGGAGATTATTACTTAAAGATGAAAAGCTATCTTTTAATTCTTGATCAGATAAATCAGATAAAGATTCATATTTATCATTAATTAAATCAATATATGGATACAATCTCTTTAAATCTTTTTCTGACTTGCTACCAAAAACCTTTTTAACTATATTTGATATTATAGACATATCTTTATTTTTTCACCTTATTCTTATATACCTTATTATAAACAGCATCTAAAATCCCATTAACAAAACGACTACTATCTTTAGTACTAAATTCTTTTGCTATTTCAACCCCCTCAGTGATAGAAACTTTGGGTGGCACATCATCAATAAAAAGCATTTCGGAAATAGACATTCTTAAAATAATTTTATCAATCAAAGCTAATCTTGAAATATCCCAATTATCTAATTGTAGCTCAATAAGGTCATCAACTTTTTTTTTATAATCAACTGAGGCTTTAAACAATTGTTTAATATATTGTAATTGTTCTTTAGAAACATCATCAAGAATAGGATTACTGCCATCAGAAAAATTATTTAAAGTTTCAATTGCAGATGGTGAAGATTTTGAAAAAGTAAAATCTTCAGACAATTCTGAAGCATAGAGTAATTGCAAGCAAATATGCCTCGTAAATCTTTTTTCTTCTTTTTTCATTGGACTCATAATATAATAAAAGCAATAAATCTATTTTAATAATGATCTAGCAATAACGACTCTTTGGATTTCAGATGTCCCTTCATAAATCTGAGTAATTTTTGCATCTCTCATTAATCGCTCAACACCAGTTTCTTTAATATAGCCATATCCTCCATGGATTTGGACACAATCAATAGATGATTTCATCGCAACTTCTGATGCATAAACTTTAGCCATAGATGCACAAGAACCAAAATCTTTATGATTATCTTTTAGCCAGGCTGCCTTATAAATTAATAATCTAGCAGTTTCTATACCCATAGCCATATCTGCTAACTTAAATTGAATACTTTGATTAACTGATATTGGCTTACTAAATTGTTCTCTCTCTTTTGAATACTTGATTGAATAATCCAGTGCTCCCTGTGCAATGCCCAATGCCTGAGAAGCAATCCCAATCCTACCAGCATCTAAAGTACTCAAAGCAATTTTAAATCCTTGACCTTCAATTCCAATTAAGTTTTCTTTAGGGACTTTAACATTATCAAAATATAATTCCGTAGTATCCGAAGCTCTAATACCTAATTTATCTTCCGGTTTTCCTACATCAAAACCATCATATCCTTTTTCTACTAAAAAACAGGATATCCCTTTATGTCCAATATTTTGCTCAGTTAAAGCAAAAACTATAACATAATCAGAACTCAAACCATTAGTAACCCAATTTTTTGTACCTTTTAAATAATAGTAATCACCTTTTTTCTCTGCTACTGTAAGCATATTAGAAGCATCAGATCCTGACTGAGGTTCAGATAATGAAAAAGCTCCTAATTTTTCTCCTGTACATAATTTAGTTAAATAAGTTTTTTTAATATAATCTGAAGCATATTTTTCTATCAAATAACAAACCAAAGAATTATTTACTGACATAACCACTGAAGCTGAGGCATCAACTCTAGATATTTCTTCCATAGCAATTGCATAAGAAATAGTATCCAATCCACCTCCACCAAAATCGGGACTAACCATCATACCCATAAACCCCAATTCACCCATTTTTTTAATTGCCTCTTTAGGCCATATCTTTTCTTTGTCTCTTTTAACAACTTCAGGGAGTAATTCTTTTACAGCAAACTCATATGCTGTTTTTTTAACTAATTGTTGTTCTTGATTTAAAGTAAATTCCATATTATTTAATTATATTTATAAAATCCTTCACCTGATTTTACACCTAATTTACCATTATTTACCATATCAATTAATAAAGGACATATATTATATTTTTTATTTTTAAATCCATCTAATAGAACTTGCATAATATTAACACAAATATCTATACCTATTAAATCTGCTAATTTAAGCGGCCCCATAGGATGTCCCATGCCCAATTTCATAATTTGATCAATTGATTCTACATCTGCTACACCTTCCATGTATGTATATGCAGCTTCATTAATCATAGGCATTAAAATTCTATTTGATACAAATCCCGGAGAATCATTGCACATAATAGGAATTTTATTAATTTCTTTAGATATATTTATAATAAAATCTAAAGTATTATTAGAAGTAGCATTACCTTTAATTATTTCAACAAGTTTCATAACAGGAACAGGATTCATAAAATGCATCCCTATAATTTTATCTTTTCTACCTATTGATTGACTTAATTTGTTAATGGATATTGAAGATGTATTAGATGCTAAAATAGTATTATTATTACAAACTTTATCTAATTGAATAAATAAATTGCTTTTAACTAATAAATCTTCTTTTATTGCTTCAACAACTAATATTGAATCATGTAAATCATTAATATTTGAAGAAAAAGAAATATTATTTAAAGAATTTTCCATTTGAAAGTTATTTATGATACCTTTTTTAACTTGACGAGCCATGTTGGATCCAATAATAGAAAAAGATTTTTTTAAAATATCAGAATTTAAATCTACTAATGTAACATTGTAATTGTGAATTGCAAAAACATGTGCAATTCCATTTCCCATCGTTCCTCCTCCGACAACTCCAATATTCATCTAATCACACACCTCAACTAACATTGCAGAAGCTTCTCCACCTCCAATACAAATACAAGCTATTCCATATTTTAATCCTCTTAATTTTAGAGCATTTAATAGAGTAACTAATATTCTGGTGCCAGATGCTCCAATTGGATGTCCCATTGATACAGCCCCACCATTAACATTAACTTTATTATTAGAAATTTTTAATTCATCTATGGCTGCCATAACAACGCATGAAAAAGCTTCATTAATTTCAAATAAATCAACAGAATTAATATTAAAATCTATTTTATTCAATAATTTTTTAATCGCATAAATTGGAGCTTTGGTAAAATATAATGGTTCCATTGCAAATGAAACATGACCTAAAATTTTTGCAATTGGTTTAATTTTATTTTTCAATACAAAAGCATTTGAACAAACTAATACTGCTGCTGCGCCATCACTTAAACTACTAGCATTTCCTGCTGTAATAGTCCCATCTTTATCAAAAGCTGGCCTTAGCATTTTCAATTTATCTTTATTAAATCGAAGGGGCTCTTCATCTAGACTAAATACAGATTTTTCTTTTTTATTTTTAATTTCAACCCCAACAATTTCATCTTTAAATAAATTATTCTCAATTGCATAATTAGATTTTTCATATGATTTAATTGCAAAATCATCTTGCATATCTTTAGTATATTTATTTTCTTTACATAATACTTCTCCACAATTCCCCATAGCAAAATTATTATAGGGATCCCATAATCCATCTTTTAAAATTGAATCAATCATTTTATTATGACCAAACATTAATCCAGTTCTTGAACGTTCAATATAATGTGGAGCTAAACTCATATTTTCCATTCCACCCGCGACAACAACATCTAAATTATTCACTTTAATGGATTCATCTGCAAGCATCACTGATTTTAATCCTGAACCACAAACTTTATTAATTGTCATACACTCTACAGAATATGGCAGCCCAGCTCCTAAAGCAGCTTGCCTTGCAGGAGCTTGCCCCAAACCAGATGATAATACATTTCCCATAATTACTTGATTGATATTTTTTTTATCAATATCAGATAATAATTTTTCAATAACAATAGATCCAAGTTTAGTTGCAGAAATTGATTTTAAAGATCCTTGGAAAGCGCCAATTGGAGTTCTTGAATAACCACAAATATAAGTATTATTAAAATTTTCATCATTCATGATTATTCTTCCCCTTTATTGTATGCTTTAATAATTTCTTTCACTAATTTATGTCTTACTACATCTTGATTTGTTAATTTAACAAAACAAATACCCTTAATTTTATTTAATACTCTCATAGCATCTTTTAGTCCTGAAATTTCATGCCCATTTAAATCAACTTGAGTAATATCTCCTGTAATAATTGCTTTGGATGTAACACCAATTCTCGTTAAGAACATTTTCATTTGCATTTGTGTCGAATTTTGAGCTTCATCTAATATAATAAATGAATTATGTAATGTTCTTCCTCTCATATATGCTAATGGAGCAATCTCAATTTGATTCTTAGACATATATTCTTTTAATTGATTCTTAGGTAGCATTTTATGTAATGCATCATATAATGGGGTTAAATAAGGATCTACTTTATCTTTTAAATCTCCTGGAAGAAATCCTAAATGTTCTCCTGCTTCTACCACAGGACGCGTAATAACTATTTTTTCAACTAAATTATTTTTAAGTGCAGATACAGCACATGCAACAGCTTGGAATGTTTTTCCTGTACCTGCGGGACCAATAGCAAATACAATATCATTATTTAAAACTGCTTGATAATATTTTTTTTGCCCTTTTGTTTTTGCATAGACAGAACCTTTATGAGTATATAAAATAACATTATCAGATTCACTTGTACCAAAGTCTGATTTTTTTATGTGTCCATTAGAATGAATGAGTATATTAATATCATCAGTAGTAATAAAATCTTTTTTATTTAAAGTGAAAATAATATCTTGAATCAATATTTCAATTTTTTTAATTTCATCTTTCAAGCCATCAAGAAGTAACTCATCCCCTCGTAAGATAATTTTTGATTTAAATTGGCTCTCAATAAATTTAATATTACTATCTGCAGGGCCAGCAAAAGCCATGCTATCAACATCTGTAATTTTAATAACTTTTTTCAATTATTTTTTTAATTTCAAACCTAATTCATTTAATTGCGCTTCATCTACTAATGATGGAGAATTATCCATTAAAGATATTGCTGATGTTGTTTTCGGAAAAGCTATAACATCGCGTATTTGATTTGAACCTGCTAATAACATAATTATTCTATCAAATCCAAATGCCATACCACCATGAGGTGGAGCTCCATACTGAAATGCATTCATTAAAAAGCCAAATTTTTCTTTTGCTTCATCTGATTCAATGCCTAATAATTTAAAAATTTCAGATTGCAAATTAGAATCATGAATTCTAATTGAACCTCCTCCTAATTCATAGCCATTCATAACAATATCATACCCCAAAGAACGCACTGCCCCAGGATCTGTTTTCAATAAATTGATATCTTCAAAATTAGGGGATGTAAAAGGATGATGCAATGCATCCCAACGATTTAAATCTTCATTATATTCAACTAATGGAAAATCTACAATCCAAACAGGAGCCCATTGTGATTGATCAATTAAATTTTGCTGTTTTGCAATTTCTAATCTTAAAGCACCCAAAGAATTTAAAGTGACTTTTTTATCATCTCCAATAATAAATAAGATTTCATTATTCTTAATAGATAAGTCTGCAATCATTTTATGTTTTAACTTATCATTAAAAAATTTACTAATACCTCCATCTAACTGACTATCAGAACATTTCATCCATGCCAATCCTTTAGCATGATAATATTTTTTTAACCAATCTGTCAATTCATCGATTTTTTTTCTAGAATAATAATCTGCATTAGGACATTTAATAGCTTTAACTCTACCATTACATTTAAGAATTGATTTAAAAGTTGAAAAATCAGAAGATTCTACATAATCAGAAAATTCTAATAATTGCATATCAAACCTAATATCTGGTTTATCAGATCCATAATTTTCCATTGCATCTTTATAGGTTAATTGAGGAAATTCTTTAGGCAAATCAACATTGATAACTTTTTTCCATAAATCTCTAGTTAAATTTGTACCCATATTTATAATATCATCTTGAGTTACAAATGACATTTCAATATCAATCTGTGTAAATTCAGGCTGACGGTCTGCTCTAAAATCTTCATCTCTAAAACATTTTACAATTTGAAAATATCTATCAAATCCTGATACCATTAATAATTGTTTATATGTTTGTGGAGATTGGGGCAAAGCATAAAATTTTCCATGATGCAATCTACTTGGAACTAAAAAATCCCTAGCCCCTTCAGGCGTAGATTTCATCAATACAGGAGTTTCTATTTCTATAAAATTCAAATCAGATAAGAATTGTCTTGTTGTTAATGCTGCCTTATGACGAACAGACATAAAATTTTGCATTTCCTTGGTACGCAATTCTAAATATCTATATTTTAATCGATGTTCTTCAGAAGCAGATTCCCGATTATTAATATCAAAGGGAGTAGGTTTAGATTCATTATAAACTAATAAATTTTCAACTTGTACATCAATTTCTCCAGTTGTCATATTATTATTAATTGCTTCTTTAGGTCTCTTTATTACAAGTCCTTCTATACCAATTACATCTTCAAAACTTAATTTTTTTGCAATATTAAAAATTTCTATATTTTTACTACTATCAAAAACAATTTGAGTAATTCCATATCTATCTCTTAAATCAAAAAAAATCAATGAGCCTAAATCGCGTCTTTTAGAAATCCATCCATTCAAACTAACTATTTGATTTAATTGAGATAAATTAATTTCTCCGCATGTGTGTGTTCTTTTAATCATATATATTTAAGTATTTTAACCATCTAATATTAAATCAAGTATTAACATAATATCTAGAACATTTATTTCTTCATCTTGATTTAAATCGCTATTTAAAAATTGAATCTCAGATGGAATTATATTATTTAATATAAAACCAATTACAAGAATAATATCCTGTATATTAATTACTGAATCATTATTAACATCACCAAATGAAATTTCATAATTTTCATCTAATTTAAAATCCCATATACCTCTACCATAAGTACCAAATCTAATTGTTTGTAATTCTGGAATATATTCACAACTCCAATAAGTTTGATCTGGTGCCGTTAAACCAGATAATAGGAGCCATTGATTTTCAGAAAAAGAATACACATATGGACCAACTTCAGTTGCAGCAAATAATAAATCATCATTATCCATTGTACATAATTCATAAACTAAAGTATTAGGTAGACCATTTGAAAAAGATTCAAAATTTTGGCCATTATCATATGAAACATATACCGGATAATTAGAATAACCACTTCCCCCAATGTAAACAACTCCAAAATTAGTATTAGATGGTAAAATTGTTGAGCCATAAAAATATTGAGGACTAGGGCCTGTAAATGATGATGTTAATTGCCAATTTTCACCAGAATCATTACTATAATAAAATTTTCCGTTTTCTGTAAGGATATAACGATAATTTATTTCTAGTGGAGAATAACTCATCGCTGAAATTGTTGCATTAAAATTATAGCTTAATTCTTCATAAATAATAGTATTATTTTGATAAGTTAACTCTATAATATGATTTCCCCCATTCAAACCTCCTCCTCCTAAATAAACAGAATAAGGATTCGAAGGATTTTCCATTAATGGAGCAAGCCATAAATGACCAGAACCTGGAAAATCTAAAGTTCTTCCTCCTGTATCTGTATCTGGGTTTAAATAGAACATTGTAAAACCAGGATAATTACACCACAATGTTTGCCCTCCATCTCCAGATACTAGATGGCCATAATCTCCACTGATTGATTGTTCAAAATCTAAGACACCCCCCATATCATTAATAGACCTTTGGAAACCTTGATCTTGACTCCCTGCATAAATAGAATAAGGAGCAGACCTTTTAGTATATGTAGAATAATATTGGCTTACTCCTAAACCTTCAAAACTTAAATTTTGGGTTGATGAGAGTATATCATATGATATATATATTCCCCCATCAGTACTAATTAAATACAATTCTTCATATTCATTATTTAAAAACGGTCTTATCTCAGGAATATCTGCATGTAATTTAGTATCAGGATTATCATAATAATCCCACCAATTATTAACTAAATCCCAAGATTGGCCAGAATCCACACTTTTAAAAGCTTCCATTCCTCCCCAAAAAACTATATTAGAATTTAAAATTGAAGAATTAAAACTATTTTGTCTAGTAAAAATCCATTGTGGAGCATCACTTCTATAAGACCAAGATTGCCCCCCGTTCATTGAAAAATATATTTCTTCATCAATTCTAGCATATAAAAATGGAGTATTATTATTTTGTCCTCCTATTAATACATTTTCTCCTGATGAACTTGTTGGGACATTAGAAATAAAATTTATATTATTATTACTATCGATCATATAAAATTCATTATCATGTAACAAATAAAGATCACTTTCAAAATATCTTAATGTCCAAATATCAAATTGATTATTATTAGATAAATTACTAAAACCATTTGCAGCGTTTAATACAATTATTCGTTCAAAATTTTGACCATGATCAACTGATTTATAAATTGCAGAATAAGAACCTCCAAAATTACTAGATTCTACTGATAATAGATAAATTGTATTCAACGAATCTTCTTTAATTACCACCCTATTAATTGAACCCCCTGAATTTAAAAAATTAAGTCCAGTAGGTTCATTAAAAGTCAATCCTTCATCATCTGTATAATAAAATTGATTACTAGATGATACTAAAATCCTGTTATTATTATTATGATTAATAATCCTTATAAAATGCACACCTTTTATTTGCATGTAATCATTGAGGGAAGTCCAATCTTCTCCATTTAAACTGCCTTTCCAAATATTTCCACCATCAGAAACACAATATATTAAATTATTATTAAAATCAATATCGGCAGTTAAAATTCTTCCAGATAAATTATTACTCCCTCTTTCTGACCACTCACCAATGATATCTCTACTTATATTTTCTTGTCTTAAATATTGCCTGCTATTATTTGAAACGATATTTTTTCTTAATAATCTCACTTCGTCAGTATTTTTCTTTCTATTATTTTTATCAATTAAACGCCAATCATCATCAGGATGAGATCTATGCATGTTTTCCATCCAATCTTTTCGATTATTCTTAAATTCCTTACGTATAGATTTTTTATTAATAAACTCTATAGGTGCTCGTCTTATATAATTTTTATCTGAAAAACTATAATAAGATACTATGCATAAAAATGCTAAGAAAAAAAATCCTGATACAAACAATCTCATTTTGCTAATATAACTTTCTCTGATATAATTAAATTATCACTTATTAATTGAATAAAATAAATTCCACTTGGAATATTTTGTGGAATCCAATCTAATGTATAATTATTGATTGAATGAAATTTACTAATTAAAGTTTCAATTTTTTTACCATTTAAATTAACAATATTAATCGTTACGTTACTTGGCTTATTAATGGAATAATGAATTGTTGTATTTGGATTAAATGGATTTGGGAATACTTTATCAATTAAAATAGTAGACGGTAAAATATCTGCATCTAATTCAGAAGTTACCTCAATACAATCTCCCAACACAGCCTCGTAATTAATGCCTGCAGAAGTTGTAATATTTGAACTTTCAAAACAAATTTGATTTTCAGATATATTATTATAATCAAGAATTGTTAACAACCCGCTATTTGCAGGAATAAACAAAGAATCTACATCTCCAAAAATAGAAGAAGATGTATAGCTTGTACTAAAATTAGATGATTCAGATGCACCACCATTTAGTCCTGATATTGTAATACCTGAAACATTGATTTCATAATTTGAAATAGGAAATTCACAATTCATAATTAACTCTATAGTTCCAGAACCATTATTATATGTGATATCTCCAAAATTCAAATTTCCTATTGGACAATCCGTGTCATCAAAAATAAATTGCGAACAATTAAAATTAGCTTCTCCCAATTCTCCATCATCACAATTGCCATTACCTAATAAATTCTCATCTACACATAAATTATCACAATCTAGTATTAAGCCATCACTACAATCATCTTCTCCACCTGCACCATCACCATCTTCAGGCTCAAGAGCTCCTTGTAATATCCAATAATAAATTGTATTAATATAATTATCTGGCAATGGACTAGACTGAGGGGGCATTTGTGAACCTTCTGCTGATCCATTTAATTTTTGAATTATTAAACTTTGATCTGGATAATATGGGATAACTGTAGGTCCAGAATTTCCACCCCACATTAAAGTTGTATATGTCTCCAAATTTAAGCCTCCATCATAACTAGAATTTCCAGTATGACAATATCCTGTACAATTAGCATTAATAATAGGTAATACATGTAGATTGAAATCAATCGTACAATCTCCCATATCATACGCAGAATCTAGACAATTAAAAGAATTATCACAATATCCATCACCTAATAATGTTAAAGAACTACAACCACCAATGCAATCTTCAATCTCGTTATCTCCACATCCATCTGAATCATCACCGCCACCATCGCCATCACCACCATTATCATTACAATCTAATTCATTACAAACAAATGTTCCATCGACACATTCAAATTCAGGATAAAAACATGAATTATCATCAGTATTAGCATTAGAATCATAATTACAAGCTGATTGATCTATACACCCATAAAATGGTCCAGATGGAGATATGTTTGATCCTGTTAATGAAAACCCTAATATTAAAGATGAAGATGATGAGAGCATAAAACCAGCTAATTCAGAAGCTCCGCCTGATACTTCTATAATATTTAATCCTGTAATAGAAAATTGAAATCCTGCAATTGATTCAATACTTTTAAAATAAATTGATAAATTACCTGATTCATTAGATAAATTAACACAATCACCTACTGAAGTTTGTATTGACTCTCCAAAAAAATTTGATAAAGTTACATCCTCAATACAAATTGGAGATATAGCATTATTATATGAAACATTTATTAATACATCACCTCCTAAATCATTAAAACTTAATACAGCTTGGGAGTCTTCACATATACTATTATCACCATTACATATACCACAATAATCTATTAAATAGCTTCCTCCACACTCTCCTGAACAATCTTCTGTATTTCCATTACAATCACAAAATCCTTCTTCTATATT
>CETH01184288.1_pt1 | contig 14895 bp, 10 predicted proteins | sample 361461 | NCBI WGS metagenome assembly CETH01 (sample SAMEA2622695, study PRJEB7988) | marine metagenome | isolation source: saline water (ENVO:00002010), including
CGCAAACCTCGCATAATATTGGAAACTTCATGCTGACTTTTATAAAATTTATTTTTATCTGTATCTTTAGTTTCTTTACCAGAAATTAAATTAGTAATATTTTGTTGCCAATATTTATCCATAGATTTTGAATATTTAGACAGTTGTTTAAAAGCCAATAGAATTTGTGGTTGTAATATCTCTTCTAAAGCAGAAATTGATGGCATTCCATCATGACTATCATTTTCTTCTTCACTATTAAAACTTTCAATATTAGAACTTTCTGATTCCTCAGACTCTATATCTTCATTAATTTCATTAGATTGAATTGTTGCAGCAACCTTTGCAGTAGCTAAAGGGTTATTAACTGTAGCACCATCTGGCCCTGAACCGTAAGTTGCTTCTAAATCTATAACATCCCTCAAAGTAATTAATTCTTTTTTTAATTCTATATTCCATTTAGATATGTTTCTTAAGGTTAACGGGTTTCTGCTAATTCCCCTAAACATTAGGTCTCTACCTGCCTCTATTCTCTTAGCAATAGCAATTTCTCCATCCCTAGATAGAAGCTCTACATTTCCCATTTCTCTTAAATACATTCTTACAGGGTCATCTGTTCTTCCTAATTCATTATCCTTAGGATTTTCCTCCTTTACTAATTGATTTTTATTATCTAGTTCAACATCATTTAAATCATCATCTGAGTCTACTAAACTTATTCCTAAGTCTGATATCATAGCTTGTATATCTTCGATTTTTTCTGAAGAAAACTTCTCTGGAGATAAAACTTTTGCTAATTCATCATACGTTAAATATCCTTTTTCTTTACCTTTAGAAATAAGTTTTTTAACTTCTACTTCGCTGATATCAGAACTTTGTTCATCTGCAACCGAAGAATTATCGGAACTATTAGTAATTATTTTACTTTTTTTAGCCATAATCTAGTTTCTATTTAAATTTAATTAGAAATATTATATTACTAACTATATTTTGTTTAAGCAATTATCAAGTAATAACTTATACTAAATATATTATATATTTTCTTTTTTATACCACTTTTTTTGTAAATTTGCCGCATCTTTCCAGCAATCTATAACATAATTCAAATCTTCATTTTTCTTAACATAATCAGGAATAAATCTTGATGCTGCCCAATCTCTTGATTTAAATATTTCTTCAATAATAGAATCATATTTAGAATCTTTTTTTATTTCACTTATATTTAAGTCTGTTAGCTCCCCACTTTGTTTATATATACTTAATATAGCTAACCTCAAAGTCTCTATCTTTTTATTTGAAAAAGCTAATATAGCAAATTCTTCTTCTACTTTTGTTAAAATACTCGGATTATTAAATATAGTTTCTATAAGGTTTTTTTCTCTAAGATTTGCAGAAGAATTATTTTTTATTCTACCAGCGGGTAGTTTATCTATTTCGTTATTATTAGTTTTAAAATTTGTTTTTTTATAATTAGAATAGTTATTTGGAAATAAACTATTATAATTAGAATAAAATGATTTTTTATATTCTTTTTGTACAATACTATCTTCTATTAAAGATATTTTTTTTTCCATATTCAATCTAAAAGCAGCCCTTTTTTCTGGAGTAGTTAAATCTAAGTTTACAGTTTCACTATCCCAAAATACATTAAACATAGGACTTGCATTTTTGATCATATCAATTAATTTTTGCTTTTCACTTTTAAACACTAAGTTATCAGGATCATCTCCATCACTTAAAAAAGTAAATTTTAGAGATTTTCCAGGCTTCAATATTTTCATTGCTATATTGAGCGTCCTTATAGCAGACCTATATCCAGCTTGGTCACCATCCATACATATAATAGGTTCATCTGAAATCTTCCATAATAAAAGCAACTGTTCTTCTGATAGTGCAGTTCCTAAAGGAGCTACAGCTCCGTATAACCCTATATGGTATAAAGCAATAACATCCATATAACCCTCAACTACTATAAAAGGTATTTTATGTTTCTGAACATATTTTTTTGCTCTATGAAAATTGAACAATAACTTTCGTTTTTTAAATAGAATAGTATCGGGAGAATTAAGGTATTTAGGTTCTGAAGAGTTTAATGACCTTCCTCCAAAAGCCACGACTTCACCTTTAGAGTTATGAATAGGAAAAATAAGTCTATTTCTAAAAAAATCATAATATTTATCATTCTTTTTAGATTTTCTTGCTAATCCTGACTCAATAATTTTATTTATAGAGAAACCTTTACTCTCTAAAAAACTTATTAAGTTATCTGGATTATTTTTTATATATCCTAATTCAAAATATTTACTTGCCTCTGAAGAAATTTTTCTATTTTTTAGGTAGATTTTTACCTGATTTGCAGATTCATTATTAAAATTATTATTAAAAAAAACTTTAGAAAATTCATATATATTTTTAAAGTTTTTCTCGTCTTCACTAATTTTTTTATCTTTCAACGAATAATTTTCTATATTAACTCCTATCTCTGAAGCTAAAATTTGAAGTGTTTCTTTAAAATCTATTGACTCTTTTTGCATCACAAATGAGATAATATCTCCATGTGCTCCACAGCCAAAACAATGATAAAAACCTTTATCGTTACTAACTGTAAATGATGGAGTTTTCTCATTATGAAACGGACATAAACCAATAAAGTCGTTCCCTTTTTTTGATAGATTTACCGTCCTTCCTATATACTCAGACAATATTATTTTATCATGAATTGTATTTACTAAGTTATCCGAAAAGGCCATATAAAAACTTTATTACCCTTCTAAGCGCTCTCTAACCATTTGACTAACATCTGCAAAATCACACCTACCAGTATAATCTTCTTTAATTTTTGATATAACTTTTCCTAAATCACGAAGTGTTTTTGCATCTATTATTTTAATGGATTCCTCTATTATTTTTTCTAGTTCTAACTTCGTTAGCATTTTTGGCATAAAAGCATTAATTACTTCAATTTCTTTATATTCTGATTCTGCTAATTCGTTTCTTCCAGCTTTTTCATATACTTTAGCTGTTTCATTTCTTTGCTTTACCATTTTTGCTAAAATATCTAAAATATTAGAATCAGAAATAAGATCTCCATTACCTTTTCTTTTTGATTCTAGGTCTCTATCTTTAATAGCAGCTAAAATTAACCTAACTGTTGATACCCTTATAGTATCCTTTGCTTTCATAGCGTCTGATAATTCGTTTTTAAATTTGTTTCTTAACACTTTTAAAGTTCCTAATTAATAATAATTATATAATACATTAAATTTTTAAATAATTTAAATAATAATTATTACTTTTCTTGACCAAAATGTTTGATTTGATTAGTGTGGATTTCCAAGAGATAATTATAATATTTTTACAAAAATCAATAAATATGGAATTTTATTAAAAAATGAAATCATCCAGACCTAAACTCTTGAAAGATCTTATTAAACAAAAAAATGCTATTTTAATACTAGAAAATGGAAATTATTATTGGGGTCATGGTATTGGAGCAAAGGGACAAACAATTGGAGAGTTATGTTTTAATACTTCAATGACTGGATACCAAGAAATTATAACTGACCCATCTTATGCAGAACAAATTATTACTTTTACTTTTCCTCATATTGGAAATACTGGAACAAATATTAATGATAATGAGTCTAAATTTCCTGTTGCTAAAGGAGTTATCTTAAAAGCCAATGTAACTGTTGCATCGAATTTTAGATCTGATTTAAATTTAAATGAATGGTTAAAAAACAAAAATATTATTGGAATACAAGGTATTGATACTAGATCTATTACATCCTTAATTAGAGAAAATGGCTATATTAATGGCATGATTATTAATGAAGTTAAAGATAACTTAAATATAAAAAAAGCAATTAAATCAATTAAATCGTGGAGAGGATTAGAAGGAGCAGACTTAGCATCAATAGTTTCGTGCAAAAAAAAATATGTATGGAAAAATAAGAGCTATTTTAATAAAAATTATTTTAATATTAAAAATAGTAAGTTTAAATCAAATATTAAAAAAAATGTAATAGTTATAGACTTCGGAGTTAAACAAAATATTTTAAGAATGCTTGCTGATAGAAATTTTAACGTTACAGTAGTGCCATTAACTACATCATTTGATAATATTTTAAAACTAAAACCAGATGGTATCTTTTTGTCTAACGGTCCAGGAGACCCAAAAGCAACAAGCGTTATTGTAAAAGATTTATTACTAAAATTATTTAATACTAATATTCCTATTTATGGGATATGTCTGGGACATCAGCTGATTGCATTAGCGCTTGGGGCTGAAACAGAAAAAATGAGAAATGGTCATAGAGGTGCAAATCAACCAGTAAAACATAATAAATATAATAAAGTAGAAATTACTAGTCAGAATCATGGATTTGTTGTTAAAAGAAATACTTTATCTAAAAATGTTGCCGAAACTTATACTTCCTTATTTGATGGAGTAGTAGAAGGAATAAAGGTAAAAAGTAAACCTATTTTTTCTGTACAATACCATCCAGAAGCATCTCCTGGTCCTCATGATACTTATGGTTTTTTTGATTCATTCTATAATGCCATAAACAAAATAAAGAAAAAAAATGCCAAAACGTAGTGATATTAAATCAATATTAATTATTGGAGCTGGACCTATAGTTATAGGACAAGCCTGTGAATTTGACTATTCAGGGTCACAAGCATGTAAAATATTAAGAGAAGAAGGTTACAGAATAATATTAATTAATTCAAACCCTGCAACCATAATGACAGATCCAAATTTCGCAGATGCTACTTATATAGAGCCAATAACACCAGAAATGGTTACTAAAATAATAATTACTGAAAAACCAGATGCTATCTTGCCTACTATGGGTGGACAAACAGCTTTAAATACTGCAATGAGTTTAGCAGAATCTGGTATACTGAAAAAATATAATGTAGAACTCATAGGAGCCTCCCTTAAAGCTATTAAAAAAGCCGAAGATAGAGAACTATTTAAATCTGCTATGAAAAAAATAGGTCTAACAACTCCTAAAGGTATTTTAGCAGAAAATAAAAAAGAAGCAGATAATGCTCTTAAAGAAATAGGACTTCCATTAATTATTCGACCTTCATTTACTTTAGGTGGAACCGGAGGAGGTATCGCTTACAATAAAGATGAATTTGATAAAATTATAACTGGAGGTTTAGATGCTTCGCCAGTTAATTCTGTTTTGATTGAAGAATCCATAATTGGTTGGAAAGAATATGAAATGGAGGTGGTAAGAGATAAAGCAGATAACGTCATAATAATTTGTTCAATAGAAAATATTGATCCAATGGGTATTCATACCGGTGATTCTATAACAGTAGCTCCTGCATTAACCCTTACCGATAAAGAATATCAAATGATGAGAAATGCATCTATATCAATATTAAGAGAGATAGGAGTTGAAACTGGAGGATCAAACGTTCAATTTGCTATAAATCCAGAAGATGGAAGAATGGTAGTTATAGAAATGAATCCTAGAGTTTCTCGTTCATCTGCCCTAGCATCAAAAGCAACAGGATTTCCTATCGCAAAAGTTGCAGCTCGTTTGTCCGTTGGATATACTTTAGATGAAATACAAAATGATATTACTAAGAGTACACCAGCATCATTTGAACCTGCTTTAGATTATGTTGTTACAAAAATACCCAGATTTGCATTTGAAAAATTTAAAGGAGCCCAAGATACGCTAACTTCTGCCATGAAGTCTGTAGGAGAAACAATGGCAATAGGAAGAACTTTCCAAGAATCTTTTCAAAAAGCTTTAAGGTCTATAGAGACAGACCTTGATGGATTTAATAATATTAAAATTCCAGGCTATGAAAATGGTGGTGATAAATCCTCAATATCAGCAGCTTTATCCAGACCTACACCAGAGAGAATACTTTATATTGCTCAAGCGTTCAGAGAAGGTTTCAATCTTGATGAAATTTTTGATTGTAGCAAAATAGACCCTTGGTTTTTAGGGCAAATTAAGGAGATCGTAGAAATTGAAAAAGCTATTGAACTTAATGGATTACCAAAAAATTTTGATGAACTTCATTTTATAAAATCAAAAGGTTTTTCTGATAAAAGAATAGCAACTCTTGCAAAAACCAAAACAAAAAAAATAAAATCTTTAAGATATAAATATAAAGTGAAACCAATTTTCAAAAGAATAGACAGCTGTGCAGGCGAATTTAATTCTAAAACTCCTTATCTATATTCAACATATGAAGACACTAATAGTAAGATATATTCTAATGAATCTGAGGTAACAGATAGAAAAAAAGTTATCATTTTAGGCGGTGGCCCAAATAGAATAGGACAAGGTATAGAATTTGATTATTGCTGTGTTCATGCTGCGTATTCATTATCTTCTAAGGGATACGAAACTATTATGATCAATTGTAATCCCGAAACAGTTTCTACTGATTATGACACATCTGATAGACTTTATTTTGAACCTTTAACTGAAGAAGATGTTCTTGAAATTATAGAGAATGAAAGTTTAAAGGGCAATTTAAAAGGATGTATAGTTCAATATGGAGGTCAAACGCCTCTTAAACTAGCTAAAGCTCTTTCAAAGGCTAATATTCCAATTATAGGTACATCTCCGGACATGATAGATTTAGCAGAAGATAGAGATAGATTTCAAAAACTTTTAAAAAAATTAAAACTAAAACAGCCTCCAAACGGGATATGTAATTCAGCGAGTGAAGCAGTAAATATAGCTAAAAAAATTGGTTACCCGGTTCTAGTAAGACCATCATATGTATTAGGCGGAAGAGCGATGGAAATTATTCATAATGAACAGTCATTAAATCAATATATTAATAGTATAATTTCGACTTTTGGAAAAAACCCAATTTTAATTGATAGATTTTTATCAGATGCTATTGAAGTAGATGTTGATGTTATCGCTGATAAAAACTTATCTATAGTAGCAGGAATTATGGAGCATATAGAAGAGGCAGGAGTGCATTCTGGTGATTCAGCATGTACAATTCCTCCACATAGTTTACCTAAATCCACTATTAATGAAATTGAAAAACAATCTAATACACTTGCAAAAGCTTTAAAAGTAATAGGATTAATGAATATTCAATTTGCTATAAAAGATATAGAGTTAGGTAAACCAAAAATATATATATTAGAAGTAAACCCTAGAGCTAGCCGAACGGTTCCTTTTGTTGCGAAAGCTACAGATAACCAATTTGCAGGAATTGCAGCTAGAGTGATGGCAGGTGAAAAACTATCTTCTTTTAAAATTACGCCATGGTATAAGACAAATAAAATATCGGTAAAAGAAGCGGTATTTCCATTCGGAAGGTTTCCAGGAGTAGATACACTTTTAGGGCCAGAAATGAAATCAACAGGTGAGGCTATGGGTTTAGCAAAAAATTTTGGACAAGCATTTGCTAAATCTCAAATGGCAGTTGGTTCAAATCTACCCAAATCTGGTACATTATTTATTTCTGTAAAGGACTCAGATAAAATAAAAATTTTACCCTTATGTAAAAAGTTACTAGGTTTAGGCTTTAAAATAATTGCTACTAAAGGTACATCAAAATATTTAGAAGAAAATAATATAAAAGTAATCAGAATTAATAAAGTAAGTCAAGGAAGACCTCATTTAGTAGATGCAATTAAAGATGGATTAGTTAATATAATATTTAATACAACTGAAGGAGAACAATCAATTAAAGAAAGTTTTTCATTAAGGAGAGCTGCACTATCTGCTAATATACCTTATTATACTACTTTAGCTGGCAGTAAAGCAGCAACAGAAGCTATAATTTCTATAAATAAAGATGAATTGACAGTTAAACCTATACAATCTTATTGATTTTAATATTATAATAAATTTGTGAGTAAATAATATATCAAATAAAGGGTAAAGCTAATGGATAAAGTTCCAATGACAAATAACAGCTATAATTTACTTGAGGAAGAGCTAAAAACTCTAAAATCTGAAGATAGGCCAAACGTAATTAAAGCTATTGCTGAAGCAAGAGAACATGGAGATTTATCTGAAAACGCTGAGTATCATGCAGCTAAAGAACAGCAATCATTTATTGAAGGAAGAATATTAGAAATAGAGGATAAACTTAGAAGAGCAGAAGTTATTGACCCAAGTTTAATAAAATCAGATAAAATAATTTTTGGAGCAACAATTGATTTATTTGATGAAAATAGTAACTCAGAAATTACTTTTAAAATAGTTGGCGTAGATGAAACTAATGTTGAAAAAGGATTGATTTCAGTTAGTTCTCCCGTTGCAAGATCTTTAATGGGTAAAAGTGTGGGAGAAGTTGCTGAAGTTAATACACCAGGTGGAAAAACTGTGTATGAAATTTTAAAAATTGAATATAAATAATATTTTAATATGAACAATAAAAATAAAGAAAATACCATTTGGCTTCTTTTGGATGATAGAGCTGGTAATTGTTCCCAAGTTCTAGGAATTGAAAAAGCTTTGAATTTAAAATGTAGTAAAAAAAAAATTCAATATAATTCACTGTCGAAACTTCCAAATATATTTTTACAAAACTCTATAAGACATATTAAGTTTTCAGATAGGAAACAATTTAAAGCTCCTTGGCCTAAGATAATAATTGGATGTGGAAGAAAATCTGCACCAATCGGACTATGGATTAAAAAACAAAGTAATAACTATTCTAAATATATCCAAATAATGTGGCCATCTTATCCCTATAAAAATATCGACCTTATTTTTACTCCTTTACACGATGAAATTAAAAACAAAGATAATGTAATTGAAATCCAGACATCACCTAACATTATTAATAAAAAATTTACTTTTGAATCTTATAATAAATGGAATAATAAATTTGGATCTTTAATTGCACCAAAAATTTCTGTTATTATTGGTGGAGATACAAAAAAGCATAAATTAAAAATTAATCATATAAGAGATTTATTTAAAAATATTAATAATATTTTAAATGATAAAGGATCTATTATGATATCTTCTAGTAGAAGAACCTCCAAAGAAAGTCTTATACAAATAAAAAAAGAAATTAAAAAACTTAAATTTAAAACTATACTTTGGAATGTAAATGACAATACGCCAAATCCATACCACGGTTTTTTAGCCCATGGTGATTTAGTAATAGTAACAGGAGATTCAGTATCTATTTGTTCAGAAGTTTGTTCAACAGGAAAACCTCTATTAATATTTGCTCCTAAAGATATAACTATAAAAAAGCATAATAAATTTCATAAATTATTAATAAAAAAGGGTATTGCAAAATATTTAGAAAATTTCAAAATAAAAGATTTAAAAAATTTTAATTATAAGCCTATTTACGAATCAGAAAACATAGCGCGTATTATTAAAAATAAATATTTAAATAAATAAATTTAAAGGACAAAATTATGACTAAAAACCATCATAAACTTATAATTTTAGGATCAGGTCCAGCAGGATGCACAGCAGCAATATATGCAGCAAGAGCCGGGTTAAAACCATTATTAATTCGTGGTTTAGAACCTGGTGGACAGCTTACTATAACAACAGACGTAGACAACTATCCTGGATATGAGAATACAATACAAGGCCCTTGGTTAATGGAGCAAATGGAAAAACAAGCTCTTTCTGTAGGAACTCAATTAATAAGTGGTACGGTTATAAAATGTGATCTCACTAAAAATCCTATAATGTTAGAGTTAGATAATGGGGAAAATTACTTTGCTGATTCATGCATTATAGCAACTGGCGCTTCAGCACGTTGGCTAAATATTCCTTCTGAAACAAAATATAGAGGTTTTGGTGTAAGCGCATGTGCTACCTGTGATGGGTTCTTTTATAGAAATAAAGAAGTAATGGTAGTAGGCGGAGGAAATACAGCTGTAGAAGAGGCTTTATTTTTAACTAACTTTGCATCTAAAGTTACATTAGTTCATAGAAGATCCGAGCTGAGGGCGGAAAAAATTTTACAAGAAAGGTTATTCAAAAATGAAAAAATCAGTATTATCTGGGATCATGTTTTAGAAGAAGTTTTAGGAACTGATACACCATTAGTTGTTAATAAAGCAATCTTAAAATCTACAAAAAATGATAAAAATATGGAAATAGATATTAGTGGAATATTTATTGCAATAGGACATGACCCTAATACTAAATTATTTGTTAATCAATTAAATATGGATGAGGAAAACTATATTATAACTGCAAATGATAGTACAAAAACTAATATAGAAGGAGTTTATGCAGCTGGAGATGTTCAAGATAAGATTTACAGACAAGCTGTAACGGCAGCTGGCCACGGTTGCATGGCAGCTTTAGAAGCAGAGAAATATCTTTCTTTAAAAGATAAATCTTTATAGTATATAAATATGGATTGGGAAAAATTAAAAATATTTAGATTTGTTGCACAAGAACAAAGTTTTACTCACGCGGGTATTAAGCTTAATTTAAGTCAATCAGCAGCAAGCAGACAAATTAAAAAATTAGAAGAAGATATTGGAGTGATGCTTTTCCATAGACATGCAAGAGGTCTTTTATTAACAGAACAAGGGGAAACACTGCTAAAATATGTTAATGAAGTATTTGATAAAATAACCTCTGCTGAAAATTCCTTAACAATTAATAAAGAAAAACCTGAAGGGTCACTTAGAGTGTCTACTACTATAACATTTGGCTCAGTGTGGTTAACTCAATATATAGATGAGTTTTTAGAAAAATATCCTGAAATTTCTCTTACCTTAATGGTGGGGGATAAAGAATTAGATTTAGGTATGAGAGAAGCTGATATAGCCATTAGATTATCACCTCCGAGACAACCTGATTTAATCCAAAGACATCTTTTTACTGCACACGTAGGAATATTTGCTTCTAATAAATATATTCAAAAAAATGGAACACCTACTTCTGTTAAAGATCTTTTGAATCATAAAATAGTTAGTTATGGAGACACCATTAATATGCCTTTTCCAGGAACTAATTGGCTAACAGATATGTTAGCAAAATTAGATATTAATTTTCAGCCTGTATTTTCAATAAATAATATAGTTGGAATGATTCGAGCAGTAGAAAGTGGAATTGGAATAGCAGCTCTTCCAACTGCAATGGTTAGAGAAATAAGTTCTTGTACCCAAATTTTACAAGATATAGAAGGCCCTCCTGTAGAAGCATTTTTTGTATATCCAGCTGAACTGAGAGCTACTAGAAGGGTGACTGTTTTTAGAGATTTTATTTTAGAAAAAGTAAAAAATTTCGATTTCTAAATAATTATCTGTATAAAGAATCGGAAGCATCCATACTTTTATATAAATAGCTTACCCATTCTTCATAACCATTATAAATTTTTGTATCATACATTTTATTAGTACCTATATCCTTATCTCTGGCTTGGCTCCAGCGAGGATGTGCAACTTCTGGATTAACATTAGCCCAAAATCCATATTCTTTTGGCTGAATAGCTTCCCAAAATGTTTTAGGTCGTTCCTCAACAAAATCAAATGAAACAATAGATTTTATAGATTTAAATCCATATTTCCAAGGAACTATTAACCTTAATGGTGATCCATTTTGATTAGGTAAAGGCTTTCCATATACTCCTGTTGCTATGAAAGAAAGTTCATTTCTTGCTTCTTCTATTGTAAGAACTTCAGTGTAAGGCCATGGATACCAATCTTGTCTTTGCGAAGAAACATTATCAGGATCAAAAAATGTTTTCATAACTAAATATTTTGCTTTTGGTTGAGGTTGTACAATTTTTAAAATTTCTTTTAAGGCAAAACCACTCCAAGGAACAACCATTGACCAAGCTTCAACACACCTAAGCTTATATATTCTCTCTTCTAATGCTACCCTCTTTGTTAAATCGTCTATGTCTATTTCAAATTCTTTATCTATCATTCCAGTAAAAGAAATTGTCCAGGGACTTGTTAACAGTTTACTTGCACGTCTTTTTATATTTTTTGTAGTACCAAATTCATAATAATTATTATAATTTGTTACTTTATATTCATCAGTTAATTTTCTAATACCTCCTTTAATATCATTCTCTTGAATAAAGTATTTTTTATTCTCTTTAACTGGATATAAATTATTCCTATATAGATTTTGAGCTGCCTGAGCAGTTCGCATTAATAGATTTGTAGAAAGAGCAGCAAAACCAAGATTTTTTAATACAGATCTTCTATTAATAAATACTCTTTCCGGAGTAATATTTTTATAAATTTCCCATTCTTTATTTTTTTTTAATAACATATTTCTCTCTAATGAATTATTTTAGTATTACTTTTTATCCAAACTGCTGTATCATGAAAAGCTGCCCCTCCGTTTGGAGGAACAGGATCCGAACCTACCAGAGTATTAATACCTTCATTACCTATAAAGGCTTCACTTGGCCATATTCCCTCTACCACAACTACACCTTGCTGCAAACCTTCAAATGCTTCAGCATGTAATATAACTTTACCTCTGTCATTACCTAATATTACTTCATCATTATCTAATAAATTTAATTTTTCTAAATCTAATGGATGTATCTTTGCTCTAGGTTTTGTTTCTTTATCTTTTGATGAAAAAGTTTCTGTAAATGAACTATTTAAATAATTATGAGCAGGTGCTGTTACCAATCGAAAAGGACATTTTTCAGAAATACTCTCTGTAGTATTTTGGTAGTCTGGGTATTTTGGCATTTGACTATGGTATGGTCCAATCTTTTCCCAATTAGGTTTAAAGTGAAACTTTTTATCATCATGACCAAAACCATTTATAAAATGAGAACTATTAAAGTCAGGTTGTACATCTTTCCAACCGTTCTCCTCTAAATCTAATAGACTTCCATGTTTCGAACTCTTTAAAGTAAAATCAATTATTTCTCTTTCTGTCATTTTAAAACCCTTATGATCAGCACCCAATCTTTTTGCTAACTCTACTAAAACAAAATGGTTTGATTTTGATTCCCCAACAGGAGAGATTAATTTAGGACCAAATGTGATATGTTGATGACCTCCAGCAATATATAAGTCATCATGTTCAACAAATGTAGTAGCAGGTAATACAATATCCGCATATTTTGCCGTTTCGGTCATAAATTGTTCATGAACACAAACAAATAAATCATCTCTACTAAATCCATTTCTAACAAGTGTGCTCTCTGGAGAGACAATTAATGGATTAGTATTTTGAATAATCATGCCATATATGTTTTCACCATTTTTTAAAGCTTCTTTATCTCCAGTTAATATACTACCTATTCTAGATTGATCTAAAACTCTAATATTTTTATCTATAACATCTAAACCTTCTATTAAAGTTTTATCAATGTTATAAATATCAGCATTTTTATAAAATGCTCCTCCTCCTTCATACTTCCATTTTCCGCAAACAGTAGAAAGAGAAACTACTGAATGCATTGCTGATGCTCCATTTCTTTGACGAGCAAACCCATAGCCCAGCCTTGTATAAACACGCTTTGTAGTTCCATATATTTTTGCTAACTCTTCAATATTCTCTATAGACAAACCAGTTATAGAAGATGCCCACTTCGGAGTGAATTTTTTTACATGTTTTTCTAAACCGTTAGGGTCATCAGCATATTTTTTCATATAACTTCTATTAGCATAACTATCTCTAAACATAATATGTATTAATGAACAAGCTAAAGCGCCATCAGTTCCAGGCTTAATAGTATAATGAATATCAGCTACTTTAGCTGTTCTATTTTTATATGGGTCAATGACAATTAATTTAGCACCCCTCTCTTTTCTAGCTTTTTGTATATGCTTCATCACATTAACTTGTGTAGATGCTGGGTTACCTCCCCACACTAAAATTACATCAGCAACTGCCATTTCTCGTGGATCCGGCCCAGTAAACCTTCCAACACCCGCTTTAAAACCACTATCAGTGATAGTATTACATATTGTAGAATGTTGGCCAGAGTACTTTAAATTATGTCTTAATCTATTTATGCCATCTCTTTGAACTAAACCCATTGTACCCGCATAATAATGAGGCCAAATTGACTCTGAACCATATTTTTGAGTAATAGTAATGAAATTATTGGCAACTTCATCTAAAGCATTTTCCCATGTTATCTCTTTAAAGCTATTAGATCCTTTATTGCCAACTCTAATTAGAGGTTTTTTTAACCTATCAGGATGATGAGTTCTTTCGGAGTATCTACTTACTTTCGCACATACTACACCAGATGTATATGTATTTTTAGCGGCACCTTTAACTTTAAATATATTGCTCTTGTCATGCGTTACTTCTAAAGCACAAGTACTAGGACAATCATGGGGACAGGCACTAACTGATAATTTATTTTGAATTTCTTGTCTCAATCTTAAAACCACTAAATTAGTATAATAATATTCTTATATTATTATGCACAATAACGATTATAAAAAAACTAAATATTAACTTAATTGCTCGCAGGCTTTTTTAATTCTTTTACATGCTTCCCTGAGAATAGAATCAGATGTAGCATAAGAAATTCTAAAAAAAAGGTCAGCACCAAAGGCACTACCTGGCACTACTGCAACACCTTCAGATTCCAACAAATAAGAAGAAAAGTCTATAGAGTTTTCAATTTTTTTCCCATTACTGATAGATTTTCCTATAATTCCAGAACAAGATGGATATACATAAAATGCTCCTGAAGGTTTAAGACATGATAATCCATTACAATTATTTAACATTTCAACTACCATATCACGTCGAATTCTAAATTTATTATTTCTTTCCGATAAAAATTCTTCAGGTCCTGTTAAAGCTGCTAAAGCAGCTGCCTGACTAATAGAAGAAGGGTTTGATGTAGACTGTGACTGTAATTTTGCCATTGCCGAAATTAACGGTTTAGGTCCTCCAGCATATCCAATTCTCCAACCTGTCATAGCATAAGCTTTAGAAACTCCATTTACAGTTAAAATTCTATCTT
>CETH01087572.1_pt1 | contig 14894 bp, 15 predicted proteins | sample 361461 | NCBI WGS metagenome assembly CETH01 (sample SAMEA2622695, study PRJEB7988) | marine metagenome | isolation source: saline water (ENVO:00002010), including
TTTTAAAGGCCTTCCAGGCTGCAGGGGAGGAGGGTGAGTCAGTGATTGGGGTCTTCGTTGGTTCTACGTTGAGCGGAACGGTTCGTGCTGCCGAGATGGCTGCCGACAATGCCGGAGACACTTCCATACATGTGGTAGACTCGCTTGGAGCCTCTCTTCTACAAGGCATGTTGACCCTTAAGGCAGCGGAGCTCGGAGAGAGTGGTTGGGGTGTACAAGAAATTCGGAAAGAATTGGACCGCATCCGACGTCAATCCGGAATCGTGTTTACTGTGAGTACTTTTGAGCGTTTAATCGCATCTGGGAGAGTGGGTCGCGGCAAGGCTTTACTCGGTCGGTTCTTGGGCCTGAAGCCAATCTTGGGTGTGACGCCAGAGGGTGAGGTGGCCGCGTTTGGCAAGGCCTTTGGTGACAAGCGTGCTCGGCCGGAATTGTTGAGGGTGGTAAGGAAGCAGGTGCCCGAGGGGACGAAAAAAGTTCGTTTCGGGATTGTTCAGGTGGGGGTTCCAGAGATTGTTCCTGACATCACGGCTGCCTTAAGGGGAGAGTACGGTTCGGATGTTGACGTGCTGGCTGCCCCAGCAACTCCAGTGATTGCCACGCATACTGGGGTGGGAGCGTGGGGCGTGGCGTGGCTTGTCGAAGACTGAATCGATTGAGTTTATGACGGGTCAGGCATACCCGTAGTTAAGGGTTTGCCGTCTGTGCCCACCGATCCACTAGGTCAAACTAACTTTTGTTTTCCTGCAACGAGGACCTGGTATGTAGCTGTCTGCGCCTCGCTGAGGGTTGGGGGCAAAGTCACCACCGTGGCTTTCGAACTCATATCGGTTGGGATATGGAGCATCATAGAACTCAAATCGAAGCTGCTGTCCTCGACATAGGGACTTGCTCGCCCTGTCTCATCGATCTGAACGGTTTCCCCTGGAGCTAGCGCTAGGGCGAGGAGACGACCGTATTTTGCCCAAGCCTGTAACGGGTCCATTTCACCTGCCGCAATAGAGGGAATGAGCGTGCCTTTATAGTAGGTTGCCGCATCCTCGTACTTCTCTGGGCTTAACTCTCTTAACTCACGGAGTTGATCGCGGTAGAACTCCCGGGGATCTCGCGCGCCAGTGGTCTCAAGAGCTGTTAATAGCAGCTGTTCAGCTTTTTTGGTTAGATCAGAATTCATGGCGTGAGCATCTCGACCTAAGTGTTCCAAGTCAACGCAGCGTGCTGCCTTTGATTTCTTGCGATTCTCTGCCCTAGACTCCGCGTGTCATTTCGTCCAGAAAATCAGCGTTTGTCTTCGTCATCTTCATTCGCTCGGATAGGAAGGAGATAGCTTCCTCTGGTGGCATGTCTGAAAGGAAATTTCTAAGGAGAAAGACACGGTTCAGCTCAATGTCTGATAGAAGGAGCTCTTCTTTTCGGGTGCTTGATTTGTTCAAGTCTATCGCCGGGAAAATCCGTTGTTCGGCTATTTCTCGTGCGAGCACTAACTCCATGTTTCCAGTGCCCTTGAATTCTTCGAAGATCACTTCATCCATTCTACTACCGGTCTCAATGAGAGCCGTAGCGACTATGGTGAGTGAGCCCCCGTCCATGATGTTGCGCGCTGATCCAAAGAAATGCTTGGGCTTTTGGAGAGCTTTAGTGTCGAGTCCTCCGGACATGATGCGCCCGGAGCGGCGGATCGCTGCGTTGTAGGCCCGACCCAACCGGGTTATTGAGTCGAGCAAGATGACCACATCCTTGCCGTGCTCAACGAGGCGTTTCGCTTTTTCGAGCACCATCTCTGCAACTTGGATGTGTCTCTTCGGTGACTCGTCAAAAGTGGAGGCTACTACTTCTCCTCGGACTTTTTGCTTCATCTCCGTTACCTCCTCAGGTCGCTCGTCAACGAGGAGGACGATGAGTTGAACCTCTGGCCAATTGGTTGAGATTGCGTCCGCCATCTGCTGCAGGACGGTCGTTTTTCCTGCCTTGGGAGGCGAAACGATTAGGCCTCTCTGCCCTTCACCAATAGGAGCGATGAGATCTACTATTCGCATCGCGAGTCCTTGAGGGTCCTCTGGAACTTCAAGACTGAGTCGCTTCTCAGGATATCGTGGCTTTAGCTTGTCGAAGTCCCCACGTTCTTTCCCCTCTTCGGGGTCGAGTCCATTAAGAAAGTCTACTCTCTCGAGCGCGATGTACTTCTCTCCTTTGCGGGGAGGACGGACTTGGCCGATAAGAGTATCACCTGTCTTGAGCCCGAACCGCTTGATCTGTGATGGACTCACGTAGATGTCATCTGGACTGTTCACGTAGCTCCAGGCCTGTGAACGCAGGAACCCATACCCCTCTCTGAGTATCTCAAGAACACCTTCTCCGGTCAGGGGCTCACCGTTTTCGAGCAGGGTGCGCTCAATCCGGAGCAGGAGTTCTTGTTTGCGGAGGGCCTGATACTGACCTAGGCCTAACCTCTCGGCTAGATCGTGAAGTTCTCCGACGTTCTTGCTTTGTAATTCTGCGATGTCCACAGAGATATCTGTGTGGGAGACCAGCCGGCACGATCCCTTTTCGATCGCACACAAGCATTGGGAAGATACGACCCTCAGGTCGCGATTAGTGGGTCGCCGGCAGAGTCGCGTCCACGCAAATGGAACGGGCCGACGTTGGAAGATCAAACTAATAAAGCTTGAATCCAACCCAACGTAATCAGCTAAAAAAATGCGGTCAAGCCAGATCTTTCTCCTTTTTTTAGAATACTTAACTCCGGAGATTGTCTTACGAAGCAATTCAGGGCATTGACTTGCAGAAACTGAAAAAAAACGTTTACTCGTTCCTAACGTTTACGGAAAAAAAGGTTTCGTCGTGGCACGTCATAACCGTGAGGGGACTGGCTCGGATCAATGCGGGTTCCGGTATCGTGTTAGCTATCAGCCTGACTGGCTCAAGCGCGTCAGGGTCACCCGGAAACTGGAATCAGAGCGCCAGTCAACAAAGACCCTCTTGTGGAACCCTCTTCCCGAGTCTGAGGCCGAGGCGGGTGAGAGAGTTAGGACCCGGATTTTATCGGCTGACCAGTCCATAGACTTCGCGGTGGCGCTTACTGACCCAGCGGCGGCAGTGCGTCGTATAAGGGTTTGTTACGAGATTCCTGTCGGGGATGGCCGCACCGAAGAAGTTGAGTTTACCCTCGAAAGACAGACCGACTCAGACAGCTAGGTAAATGAAAAGAGGCGGCCTTAGGATTTGAGCCGTTGATCGACTCGGGGGAGCGATTAGACTTGATGTCTCCAAGTCACCACAGTGAGTGCTGACTCGTGTTCCTTTCAGTATAACAATCCGACCCTGTGTTCTACCCCAAAGCCATACTGATTCACGGAGGACGCAGAGCCGATGGCTGACGATATCCGGGACATTACGATTATCGGCGGCGGGCCGACCGGCCTTTTTGCTGCATTCTATGCGGGGATGCGTGGGACTTCCTGCCGTATCGTAGATTCTTTGCCGGAGCTGGGTGGTCAACTCACTGCACTGTATCCGGAGAAGTATATCTACGATGTCGGGGGCTTCGCGAAGGTCCTTGCCAAAGATCTAGTAAAGGGTCTCGTTGAACAGGCACTTCAGTTCGAGCCCGACGTCGTCCTTGATGAGCAGGTGCAAGCTCTTGACTCTGCCGGCGACCATTTTGTGCTGAAGTGCGCAGGTGGTTTATACAGGACTCGGACTGTAGTGATCGCCGGGGGAAAAGGGGCTTTCGAGCCGATGCCCCTGAAGTGTCCTGGATATGAAGAGTTTATGCATAATGGCGTCGAGTACGCTGTTCGCGACCCGGAGATGTTTCGTGGAAGAAAGGTCATGATTGTCGGAGGTGGCGACACTGCGCTCGATTTCGTGATCATGCTCAAAGACGTTGCCGACTCCTTGACCCTGGTGCACCGCCGTGATGGCTGGAGGGCGCATGAGGCTACAGTGACGCTGGTGGAAAGGGCTGCTGAGGCTGAGGAGATTGATCTCCGAACCTTCTACGAGGTGCGTGCGATTCACGGGGAAAGTTCGGTTGAACGAGTAACAATTTTCGACAACCGGACTGAGAAAGACACGACGCTTGAGTGCGATGCGGTATTGTCATGCGTTGGATTCAAACCCGATCTAGGCCCGATTAAGTCTTGGGGTCTGAAGGTCGAGAAGAACCGCATTCTTGTGGATTCGCTGATGGCCACCAGCGTTTCGGGCGTATTTGCAGCGGGCGACGTTGTAGACTATGAGGGGAAGTTGGACCTCATCGCTACTGGGTTCGCCGAGGCCGCAGTTGCCGTGAACAATGCGGTGCATCATGTCGATCCTACGGCACGGGTTAATCCCGGTCACTCAACGAACATGAAAGTCTTCAAGGAATAGTGAGGAACCGAGCATGAACGACAACGGCACGCCTCAGCACGAAAAGGTTGTCATCATCGGCTCCGGCCCAGCAGGCTGGACCGCGGCGATCTACGCCGCTCGCGCCGAGATGAATCCGTTCGTGATCGAGGGGAACATCAGCCGCACGATGATTCCGGGCGGTCAACTCATGTTCACGACTGAGGTCGAGAATTACCCGGGTTTCAAAGACGGGGTCGACGGTCAGTCTCTTATGTTGGAGATGAAGGCTCAGGCACTCCGTTTCGACACCCGTGTGCTAACGGAGGATGTTGTGGACATCGACAAGGACGTGCATCCGTTCCGGCTCACCACGACGAACGGAACTGTTGTAACCGCTGACGCCTTGATTCTCGCGACTGGAGCTAATGCAAACTGGCTGGGCCTTCCTAACGAGGAGCGGCTGGCACAGAGCGGTGGCGGCGTGAGTGCTTGTGCGGTCTGTGATGGGGCGTTGCCGCACTTCCGGGATAAGGTGCTGGCGGTGGTCGGCGGTGGAGATACCGCGATGGAGGACGCCCTCTATCTCACGAAATTCGCCAAGGAAGTAGTAATCATTCACCGGCGCGACGAACTGCGAGCGTCGAAGATCATGGCAGAGCGCGCCATGGAGAGCGAGAAGATCACCTTTGCCTGGAACACGGTCGTGACCGCAGTGCTCGGTGACGACGTTATCACTGGTCTTCAGCTTAAGGACGCACATTCGGGTGAGCCGCGGGAACTCGAAGTCGGGGGACTATTCGTTGCGATAGGCCACTCACCTAACACGGGATTCCTGAAGGGCGTGGTCGAACTGAAGGACAATGGCTACGTCGATACTCCGATCCCGTGGCGTACACAGACCTCGGTGCCCGGAATCTTCGCGGCCGGTGACGTGATGGACGACTACTATAGACAAGCAGTCACCGCGGCGGGCACTGGCTGCATGGCTGCCCTAGAGGCCGAGCGATGGTTGGCTCACGGGGGATGAGAAAGAGAAACGCTAGGGAGCCGCTAGCGCTAGCAGTTTGACCCAGTGCAATCTTCGCGTCTGGGGGCTCGGGCGTCGTCAGACCTGTGGCCCTGAAGGTCCTAGTAGTCGGCCTCCGTCGACCGGGATTATGTGACCTGTCACGAAATCGGCTTCGATCAGGTACATCAGGGCCTGAACGACGTCGTCGGGGGTGCCGGTGCTCTCTAGCGCAGATCGCTCCGCCAGTGCTTGTCGTCGTTCCATCGGCCAGTCATCGGGCGGGAGCACTGCGCCGGGAGCGATACCGTTAACTCGTACTTGCGGAGCTAGAACGCGTGCTTGAATGCGAGTTAGGTGTGCGAGCGCCGACTTGGAGACCGCGTGGTGCGGATACACACTCCATGCCTGCCATGCCGAAAGGTCAGTGATGTTGACGACACACCCACGTGAATCCCGCAGCATGGCCGCGCCCGCTCGTACGATTAGGTGGGGAGCGCGGACGTTCAGGTCCATTACGCGGTCCCACTCGTCTGCATCGACGTCAAGTAGAGGGACGTCCTGAAACGAGGCAGCCGAGTTGACGAGGACGTCCAGTCGGCCGAATGAGTTACGTACTGTGTCGATCACGTGATCAGCCGCATGGACCTCACCCAGATCCGCTTCGACGTGCACCAGCGTGCGGCCGAGTGCTGACACATCGGCCGACAATGTCTTTGCCTGAGCCGATGATGAGTTATACGTGATTACGAGATCGTACCCGGCCCGTGCCAGTCCTAGGCTGATCGCACGGCCGACGCGGACGGCGCCGCCCGTGATCAGTGCCACGCGTTTTTTGTCACCATCGGTCATGGTGAAACTCCTGCTAGCCGGGGCCGCTGAGCGGCGTATTGAATAAGATTAGGGAAGGACATTCATTCCGAACCTCACGGGCAAGGTCTCGATGATCAGTTAACGTTTCAGGAGTGAAAATGATCTTACCCGCTGTCACGTATAGAGTCGAGAGAATGTGAGGGGGGTGTAAATGATTACTATCTCAAAGAAGTTCTTGTGGCTTTCGGTGTGTTTCCTGCTTGCGTGCGACGCGGAGGTGAGCCAGCCGGAGGTTGGTGAGGAGCCGGGGGAGCCCGTTGACCTCTCGAGCTACTTCATCAACCCGACGCTGTGCGCCGATTCTGAAGGACCGCCTTGTACATCGCTGCGCCTTGGAGATAGTTACCTGACGACCACGAGCCCAGCTCAAGGAAAGCTTTTCGCCTGTGTTGCGGGGAACGCGGGTGCACCAGGGAGTAATCCGGCACGGATCACTTGGATAGATTGGGCAGCTGGAACGTGGAACCTGCTCGCTAAGCCGTTTCTTCCCTCGGGCTCATTCTCTCCCCAGTCCGGCTCAGTGAGCGTATCCGAGGATGGTGGCATCCGCAGTATCACCGTGAACAATCTTCCGGTGGACGGAAGGATCGGCGACTGGCCCATGACCCAGTATGCGGCGTTATCTGAGATCGACGGAAATCCTGGTGTGCCAGAGGCTACAAACGTCACATTCAATATCCCCATCGCCCCGGTGGTGAGCGTTACGCCTTCCTGTACTTCTCTCGGAGCGATCGGTGTGACGCTCAATGGGGTAGTGCTGTATAACGCAGTGGATGCGCGTGGGAATGACGCCGTTGCCCACGAAATTGTCGACGAGTTCGGCGGACATCCTGCTATGAGCGCTTACCACTATCACTTTCTTCCTGAGCGGCTTGATTCGGCGCCGATGTCGGACGGCCATTCCGGGTTGGTCGGCTACATCCGCGATGGATTCGGGCTTTACGGCTACGACGGCGAAGGGGGTGTGGAGTTAACCAACGCCGATCTTGACGAATGCCACGGCCACGATCATTCACCATTGGGCTATCACTACCACGCCACTATTGAATACCCCTACACAATTGGGTGCTACAGAGGAGATCCGGAGTCTGCATTCTTCTCTTTAGTAAGAACGGTTGAAGGCAAGGCTGGTGGCATCTCCTATGAAGTGAAAACAGAACCCGTCAGAGCGTTTCTGAGAGGAATGATTGCCCACCATCAGCAGGCGTTGGACATGGTTGCTCTTGTGCCGAGCAGCACATATCGAAGTGATATACGTGAGGTGGCCGTGAGGATGCACATCACTCAGTCCGAAGAAATCAAGCTGATGCAATACTGGCTCAATGGAGACGTGATCCTAGATGACGATGTGGGGGCTGTGTCCGGTGATCAGGATCGATTAATGCGTGGAATGCTCTCGGAGGAACGCATGGCGAAACTTCGTGCGGCCCAAGGCGATGATTTTGATCGACTTTTCCTCCAGTCCATGATTGAACACCACGAAGGAGCGATTGAGATGGTTCATGTCTTCCTTGAACGGTTTGATTCACTCGGAGAGACAATTGTGTCCGATTGGTTCATTGACCATATAAAGGCAGAGCAGGGCATAGAGGTGGCTAGGATGAGTAGGATGCTGGCACGGTTGCCGTGACTAGCCGGACATGGCCGCGATGTTCCCCTTCATGTAGCGGTCAGCGAGAGTAGATTTTTACTAGTCGTTCTTACGATGTTGTTGTGCCTGTTCACACCTACAAAAAGGACCGATGTCCGATGGCTGACATGTACCGCACAGAGAGAGATTCTCTTGGCGAGATGAAGGTCCCTTCAGAAGCACGCTATGGTCCGCAGACTCAGCGCGCCGTAGAGAATTTTCCTATCAGTGGTCAGCGTTTCAGTCGCCGTTTTATTCAGGCTATGGGTCTGATAAAGAAATCGGCTGCCGAGACCAATCTTGAACTGGGCAACCTTGATCCGGGTGTAGCAAAGGCGATCATTGCAGCTGCGGATGAAGTTGCGGATGGTGCATGGGATGAGGAGTTCGTTTTGGACATCTACCAGACTGGCTCTGGTACGTCGACGAACATGAACACCAATGAGGTGGTCGCGCATCGGGCGACTGAGCTTTTGGAAGACGCAGGCTCAGTCCATCCAAACGATCACGTAAATTTTGGGCAGTCCTCAAATGATACGATCCCGACTGCGATTCACATATCTACCCGCATTGCGATTGAGGAAGAACTAATACCGGCACTTCAGCACATGCACGATGCGCTGGCTGAGAAGGCCACCGAATTCGACGGAGTTCTGAAGTCCGGACGAACTCACCTTATGGACGCGACGCCCGTTCGTCTTGGTCAGGAGTTTTCTGGGTACGCAACACAGATTCGGAAGGGCATTGAGCGCGTTCGTGTAGTTGCGGCTGAGTTAGAGGAACTCGCACTCGGTGGAACGGCCACCGGTACGGGCATTAACACGCATGAGGATTTTTCAACGCATACGATTGCCAAGATCGCCTTGGCTACTGGAATCTCGTTTTGTGAGGCGGATGATCATTTTGAGGCGCAGGGGGCGAAGGACGCTGCGGTCAATGCTGCGGGCGCGCTCAATACGATTGCTACGAGCTTCATGAAGATCGCAGACGATATTCGCTGGTTGGGTTCGGGGCCGACATCTGGTCTGCATGAGATCCGGCTTCCTGCAGTACAGCCTGGCTCTTCAATTATGCCAGGTAAGGTGAATCCGGTTATGTCAGAGGCGATGATGATGGTGGCCGCCAGGGTTATGGGGAATCACACCACGGTTACCGTCGCGGGCAGCCGTGGCAACTTTGAACTAAATGTCATGATGCCCGTGTTAGCTCACGCACTTCTTGAGTCCGTAGATCTACTTTCAAACATCGCTCACGCGTTTACTGATCGATGCTTGCTAGGGATCGAAGCGAATCAAGAGCGTGCCCGTGAGCTTCTGGAGCGTAATCCTGCAATCGCTACTGCCTTGAACCCCTATATCGGTTACGACGAGGCAGCCGTGGTCGCGAAAGAGGCTGCAAAGCGTGGAGTTAGCGTCCGAGATATCGTGACCGAGAAGCGTCTTCTACCAGAAGAACTGATTGATGAAGCCCTTGATGTTCGTTCGATGACTGAGCCGGGTCTTCCAGAAGGCTGATTAGCTCAAGAGTTTTTCCTCTTCGTATGCGTTCGAGGTGAGAGATCAGATCACTGTTTTCCAATTCGCTAACCTTCCGTCATAACACATTCTATGGATGAATTAGGATCTCACGTTTCAGCTAGCGGAGGGGTGCATCTCGCTCCAGGGAGGGCACGCGAGATAGACGCTTCGGTGCTTCAGCTCTTCACTAAACAACCGAGTCGATGGGCAGAGAGCGTAATTGATGGTGAGACTGTGGAGGCTTTCAAGAAAACGCGAGCTGAGCATGGGATCACAGTAGCAGGTGCGCACGATTCATACCTGATAAATCTTTCGAGCCCTGATCGGAGGCTGTGGCGGATGTCGCAGAGATCCTTCGAGTCGGAACTAGACCGATGTGCTCTTCTGGAACTTGACTTTCTCGTGACGCATCCCGGAAACGCTACGGATGGGGATCCTGAGTCAGGCCTCGAACGCAATGCGCTTGGAATAACAGAGTCCCTTGAAGCCGTTGGGGGTGAGACGCGCGTCCTACTCGAGTTGACGGCGGGAAGTGGGACGACGGTGGGGGCAACTTTTGAAAACCTCCAGACCATAATCGAGCTGATTCCGATTGAGCAGCGGGCTAGGGTTGGGATATGTTTCGACACATGCCATGCGTACAGTGCAGGATACGATTTGGTAGACGATTATGACGGTGTTTGGGCTAAGTTCGATGATGTGATAGGTCTTGAAAGGTTGGCTCTCATACACATGAATGACTCCCAACACCCTTTCGATTCGCGAAAAGACCGACACGAGGCGATAGGGGAAGGCAGCCTTGGATTAGAGCCATTCCGGCGTATCGTGCTCGATGAGCGCTTAGTGAGTGTCCCGAAGGTCCTTGAGACCCCGAAAGGAGATGAGGGAGCGGAAGCCGATCTTCGCAATCTTGATGTGCTCCGGTCTCTACGCGCGGAGGGGTGAGGCAAGTGAGTTCAGAGTGGGTTTCGGGGGTACTCTTCTCCAATATCATCACTCTAGACTATATTCTCTGCCTGCAATCAAAGGGCCTTTTATTGAGCCAACGCATCGAAGCCGGGACTGACTCTCGGACATGACGCTAAGCCCCGGAGGAGGGGACAGCGGTAAGGTTCGGGGAGGTCGCCACTCGTGGATTCCCGGGCTTCAATGAGAACCTCTTTGGTTGTGGCGGGGGTCGGTGCCAGTTGCCTAGGCGACGAGGCAGTGGCCCCCGCGCTTTTGCGCCCAATCTTGCGAGTGTGGCTCCAGGATGGATCGCTATGCCGCTCTGCGGGTAGCGTTTGGCCCTAGAACAAAGAACCTCAACAAGCTTGAGCGATGCCCACTGTTCGCGTGACACGTCGAGCCCATTTTTGCTCTGCCCATCGGATTTACCGCGACGATTGGTCGCAGGAGGAGAATCGCGAGGTCTTTGGCGACTGCTCGAATCCAAACTGGCATGGTCACAACTACATTCTCGATGTGACTGTGGAAGGGCCAGTGGATCCGGAGACCGGCTATGTCGCTGACCTAAAGGTGATCAAGCAGGTTGTGAAGGAGCGGGTTGTCGATGACGTAGATCATCGAAACCTCAATCTTGAGGTACCGTGGTTGGAAGGGACTATAGTCTCGACTGAGAATTTTGCAGTGGCGATTTGGGAGCGAATTGGGGGCTCGCTGCCAAGTACTGTCCGCCTTCATCGGGTGTTCTTGCAGGAGACACCAAACAATTCCGTTGAATACCTAGGACCCGAGGGGGACTGAGGAATATGACAGACAGTGGTGCTATCGACCTTTCTGGTGTCGAATTCGAAGACCTAGTTGGAGAAATGATCCGCAGATGTGGTGACTCACCTGACCGGGAAGGGATGGCGAAGACCCCAGAACGCGTTGCAAAGGCGATGAGCTTCCTTACCAAGGGGTATGGGGAAACTCCTGAGGAGGTAGTCGGGGGTGCGATCTTTCCCGAGGCACATGAGAGTATGGTCCTGGTAAAGGACATTGAGCTGTATTCTATGTGTGAACACCACCTGCTCCCTTTCTTTGGAAAGGCCCATGTAGCGTACATTCCTAACGGTAGTGTGATGGGACTGTCCAAGGTGGCTCGCGTAGTGGAAGTGTTCGCTCGGCGTTTCCAAGTGCAAGAGCGTCTCACCGAACAGATCGCTCAGGCTATTCTGGAAGTTAGCGAGGCCCAGGGTGTGGCGGTTGTGATAGAAGCGCATCATCTCTGTATGATGATGCGTGGAGTGCAAAAACAGAACTCGAAGACCCTGACTTCTGCCATGCGAGGGGACTTCGTAGAGGACCGTAGTCTGCGCGATGAATTTATGTGGATGGTCTCCAGTACTCACCGAGCTTTGGGATGAACGAACGCCTGACTCTTCAAGGACTGACGTGCTTGGTTACTGGTGCAAGCCGAGGCATCGGGCGCTCTACCGCTTTGGCGCTGTCCGACTGCGGAGCTCAGGTAGTGGCAATGGCTCGAAGTCGAGATGCGTTGGAGAATCTCGAAAGGGAATGTGGGGCCCGGCCACTCGTCGCCGACTTGGCTGATGATGCTGGGATTTGGGCAGCGATTGACGAGTTGACTGAGTCTGAACTGGGAAGTCCGGATGTTGTCGTAAATGCGGCGGGTGTCTTCGGCATTGAATCATGCTCGAGCACCTCGGTCAACTCCTTCGATGAGCATGTCAGGATCAACTTGCGGGCTCCGTTTATTCTGACGCGTGCGGTGTTACCGAAGATGCTTGAGCGGAAATCCGGCCTCGTCGTTAACGTCGGTTCGATTGCGGGCCGAAAAGCGTTTCCGGGCAATGGGGCCTACTCGGCGTCAAAATATGGATTGCGCGGATTTCACGAGGTGCTTTTGGAAGAGATCCGCGGCACGGGTGTGCGCGCCTCGCTTATTGAGCCCGCTGCTACAGACACGCCCCTGTGGGACGAGATCAATCCTGACGCTAATCCGGATCTACCAAATCGAGTGGACATGCTTACACCGGATCAAGTAGCCCAAGCAGTTGTCTTCGTGGCCACTCGTCCGGAGGGTGTCAGTGTGCCTTACCTAGCTGTTGAGCGCGGTTGACAACTCCGGATGCACCTGCTTCTCACAGATCGTTTGACATGTCCCCGATGTGGCCCAGAGTTCGGCCTCATTCTATTGGCCGACAAACTAGTTGATCGAGTTGTGCATTCGGGGGTCCTCGGCTGTCCGAATTGTCGGGACGCGTTTGAAGTTGAGGAGGGCTTTGCGGACCTGAGAGCTCCTCCGCGGCGTGGCCTAGAGGCCGGTCGGGCAGGAGACGGTAAGCCACCGGAAGATGAGCAAGTAGAACGGGTAGTCGCTTTGCTTGGTTTACATCGTGGTCCCGGGACAGTCGCTACGTTGGGGTCTGCTGCGGTGTTCGCAGCGCCGATTTCTGAGAGGGTAGAGGACCTGATGGTCGTCGCGGTTGATTCCGAAACTAGAAAATGGGCATTGCAGAAAAATGTCACTCGGATGGTTAGTTCGCCGGGGCTCCCGTTCTTTGATAGGACTCTCAGAGGGGTAGTGGTAGATGGCGGGCTAGGTGCCGCTCTGCTTTTCGAGGCGTGCCGATGTGTCTCGCAAATGAGCAGGGTCGTCGTACTCGATGCAAAACCCGAGGCTAAGGAGGTGGTTTTGGAGGCCGGGCTCTCTGTACTTGCGATAGAGCAGGATACGTTAGTGGCTTCTAGGGGTTGAGCGTTGCGCACTTGCCCGACGGCTTTCTACCTTCAGCCACTCTTTATGAATAAAAAGTCATCGGAGGACAACTCCGGTGGCGGATACGGTCCTCTGACCCATCTCGCATGGCGTTCTGGAAGAAGTTGTTCGGTAGTGTCGAAGATCGGCTTGTCGATTACTATGATGAAGGCGTCGCCCTCGTTCAGGATGCTAAGTACCACGAGGCATTAACGTCTTTCCGCCTCGCTCTGAAATCAACTCCGGGCGATGTCGTTGTGCTTCAGCAAATTGCGATCTGCTACACACGAATCGGAATGGTGGATGAGGCTACTAAGACTTATCAACATGTGCTTCAGAAGGACCCTTCCTCGTCCGGGGCACACTACGGACTCGCCTTCATCATGGTGAGTAGTGAGAGTCCCGAGAAGGCGATTCCTCACTTGGAATCTTTCCTTGCCAACGCCCCAAGAGCAGAAGATGCACGTTCGCACGTCGAACATGCCAGGTTGACACTGGCTCAGCTGCGAGGCGAAGCGTCTTCAGAAGCCTCAGAGCCTACCCTTCCATTTCATGAGAATATGCTTGATGTCGAATAATGTTCGTCAGGCCCGTCTGCGCTGGACCGGGGAAGGGTTGGCTTTCCGCGGTGGCCCAGAAGGTGCAACAGAGATTGGCGTCGATAGCACGGGTGAGATTGGCCCTGCACCCATGCATCTACTGTTGATGTCGGTGGGAGCTTGTATGGCGATTGACGTCTTGATGATCCTTGAAAAGGGTCGAGTACCAATCGAAGACCTAGAGATAGAAACGATTGGTGTGCGAGCGGATGACCATCCGAAGCGTTACGAGTCGATCGAGCTCATTTACCGTATCAGTGGTCCAACAGAAGACGATCAAGAAAAGATTGACCGAGCGATTGAACTGTCCAAAGACAAGTATTGCTCAGTCCTGCACACGCTCGATCCGGAGATCGATTTGTCTATCTCTAGTGAACTGGTCTGAGTAGACCATGGCAACTGTACTAGACTATTTCGCAAACGAGGATCAGGTCCCCGAATCGACCTTAACTGAACTCTTTTTCGAGGCTGTCAAAAAGTTTGGCGATGAGAAAGCCCTGCAGCGTTTTACGAGCGCCGAGAGCATATCGGACATCAGCTATAACGAAGTGCTTCGAAGCGTTATGCGTGTCGGTGGAGCTCTCCAGGCCTCTTCGTTTGTAAGGGGTGACAGGGTAGCCATTCTCTCCGAGAATCGCCCCGAATGGGCGATTGTCGATTATGGTGCGTTATGCTCGGGGATCTTGGTCGTCCCAATTTACCCTACGCTGACTGCGGCTCAGGTCGAGTACGTGCTTACAGATTCGGGTGCCGAGATGGTATTTGCGTCGACACCGGAGCTTGCGCAGAAAGCACTAGAAGCCGCAGACGCGTGCTCGCACGATATAGTGGTCGTAGCATTCGACGATGGCGCTCCCAGCGAGACCATCGCCTGGGAGGACTTCCTAGGTCGTAGCGGTCCCGTCGATAGTGATGAGGACCGGGATTCGTTTCGTGAGGAGGCGCTTCGCTCTCGCCCTGATGATATAGCGACAGTGCTCTATACCTCGGGTACGACTGGACCGCCAAAGGGTGTCATGTTGACGCATAACAACGTGGCCTCAAATGTTCGCGCAACTGAGACTCAACTGGAAGTCAGGTCTACCGACAGCACCATCAGCTTCCTTCCGTTGTCGCATATCTTTCAGCGGATGGCTGACTACCTGTTTTTTTGGGCTGGCGTTACGATCGCCTACCCTAGGTCAATGGATACCCTGATCGCCGATCTCAAGCGTGTCTCTCCGACCGT
>CETH01023036.1_pt1 | contig 14889 bp, 11 predicted proteins | sample 361461 | NCBI WGS metagenome assembly CETH01 (sample SAMEA2622695, study PRJEB7988) | marine metagenome | isolation source: saline water (ENVO:00002010), including
TGTCAGTTAAGGTGGCATGGTCCATGATTTGTAATAAAATATTAATCAAGTCTGGGTGTGCTTTTTCAATTTCATCTAACAATACGATTGCATGAGGGTGTTTGTTAACGGCTTCTGTTAATTGGCCACCTTGATCATAACCGATATACCCAGGTGGTGATCCTATAAGTCGAGATACACTGTGTTTTTCCATATACTCACTCATATCAAATCGTAGAAATTCAACACCTAATTCTATCGCTAGTTGTTTCGATAATTCTGTTTTTCCAACGCCTGTGGGACCTGCAAATAAAAAGGATCCAATTGTTTTATCTTTTTCATTGAGTCCTGAACGTTGTAAATGAATAGATTTGGTAATTTGTTCTACCGCATGATCTTGACCAAAAATTTTATTTTTTAAATTTTTCTCTAAATCTTGTAGGGATTCGGATTCGCTTTTTTTGATACTGATAGCAGGAATCCGTGCTATTTTAGCAACAATGGTTTCAATATGGGATCGTTCGATGGTTATGTCACTATTTGTTATTTTTAATGTTGCACCTGCTTCATCTAATAGATCAATGGCTTTATCTGGTAAAAAGCGATCTTTTAGATATTGATGACTTAATTGTACACAGGCTTTAATAGCATCTTTATTATATTTAATTAAATGAAATTCTTCATAATGTGATTTTAAGCCATTTAATATTTCAATGCTTTCTTCTATGCTGGGTTCTGGTATATTTACAGTTTCAAATTGTCTGGAAATAGCGGTTTCTTTTTGGATTGTTGATCGATATTCTTTGTTAGATGAAGCTCCGATACACCGGCATTTTTCGGATGAAAATAACGGTTTAAGAATACCTGCTGCGTCTGTACTATTACCTGAGTGAGAGCCTGAACTTAACATCATATGAATATCATCAATAAATAGAATAATGTTGTCATGCTTTGATAAGGATTCAATGATGGCTTCTAACCGGTCTTCAAATTCACCTCTAAATTTGGTTCCTGCAATTAATTTATTTAGTTGTAAGGTGTAAATAGTAATGTTTTTAAGATGCTCAGGGCATTCTTTAGATTGAATATAAAGTGATAGACCTTCAATGATACTTGTTTTACCAACCCCTGTTTCGCCAATTAAGAGAGGATTGTTTTTTCGTCGTCTTGCTAATATATGTGATATTCGTTCTAGTTCATCTTCTCTTCCTATTAAGGGATCTAATTCATTTTTTTTTGCTTTTTCAGTTAAATTTAAGCAAAATTTATTTAGTAATGAATTTGATTTTTTTTCTTTTTTTTCAGCTGTATTTAATTTTGAATTATAGGATCCATGTTTTTGATCGGTAACATAGCGTACTAATTTTAAGCGATCGATGCCTTGTTTTTGTAAAAAGTAAACAGCATGGGATTCTTCGATATCAAATAGTGCAATTAATACATGTGTTGATTCCATTTCTTTTTGGTTTGATGATTGTGTTTGTTCAAATGCAATTTGCAGTGCTAGTTTTGTTCCTTCGGTTAATTGTGGTTCAGAATTATCTGGTAAACTTTCTACATTTGGGAGTTCATTTAAAAAATTAGTCACATCAGCTTTGATTGGGCTTATGTTTGATCCACATGATGTTAACATTGTTGTAATGTTATCATCATTTAAAAATGAAAATAGTAGGTGTTCTGGTGTTAAATATTCATGTTTTTTAACTTTTGCTAGTTGATAGGCTTTGTTAATGGCTGTTTGAAGTTGGTTACTGATATTATACATTATTCATCATCCTCATTGACTGGATTTAGTTTACATTGTAGCGGATGGCCTTCTTTTTCGGCAGCTTCCTTTACTTGTAAAATTTTGGTATTTGCTACATCAAAAGAAAATGTACCACAATGGCCTTGCCCTTCGGTATGAATGGTCATCATAATTTGATTGCTGTCATATTCAGGTAAGTGAAAAATAGTTTGTAATATTTTTGTTACAAAATCCATGGGGGTATAATCATCATTAAGCATAACAACATCATATAAAGATGGTTTTTTGCTAATTGTTTCGGGGGAGTCCTCTAGCGTTGTGTTTGGGGTAAAATGTGTTGATTGATCGTGTTCGGGTGTCATATGCTTATTTATATTTTAGGGTATAAATGTCATAGATTAAAGTTAAATTTTTTTTTATCTTCGTATTAGTTTTTTGTTAATTAGTTAGTATATACTTTAGTATATGATTTTTAATATTGTTATTTTGTTTTGTGTGACTTTTTATTGTTTTTTGGGGGATATTTATGCCAATAAGGCACCTTTAGCTGAGGTATCTCTTGATTCTGGAATGGTGATTCAACCTTATACTAATCGAGGTATTGGTTTATTTACATTACACAATCAAGATTTATTAAGTTCTTTATATTGGCGTTTTGATCAACGTATTTCGATGATTTATAAACCAGCTGGGGTTTTTGTTCGTGGGTTTTTAACAGGTTTACTTCAGAATCAATATCATTTGGGAGAGTTATATCGAATTGCTTATCATGAATTAGGTCATGGTACACGTGCTGAAGCATTTGGGTATCGTGTGATGTATTCAACATCAGAAACGGAACATGTTGATTCTTATTATGAATTGTTGTTTGATTTATTACAATATTCAACGGCTATTACAGGTGCATGGGCGCATTATTATGATGATTTAAACGTGCATGATTCTGTGGATGCAAGTGATGAAAGTTTAATTCTTTCAGCTGGAGGGGTTAATAATGAGATGTATTTAGCACAATTAATTGAAAATCGTTTTTATGATCGTCGTGTTACATCTGTTTATGACTTTTATCATTATTTGTCGGCCAAGTTAGCTGTTGATAATTATGTTTCTTATGAACAAGATGATCCTGATTTTATGGGAGATATGTATCGTGTGAGACAGCGTTATAAAACTAAAGATATTGATATTACTTATCCAGAATTAAAACGTTATAACGGCTATGCCATTTTGTTATCATCCTCGTTTTGGGCTTTTTTGGATGGTTGGTCACGTTATGTTGCTAAGGGGATTGATTATATTGAATATTATGAAAAATTTGGGTTTCGGTTACCTGATATTAATTTCTTTTTAACATCTCATGGGCCTTCTTATCATATTCAGTCAGGTTATCGCTTTGCTGATAATACAACAGTTCCATTTGCTGTAGAGTATGTTTTTATTGGTGATCAACAAATTGAATATACAATGGGGTTAAAACGTCATTGGGCGGATCATTGGTTGACTCAATCTGAAATTCGCTGGGGTGAATCTGTGGGGTTATCACAGTCTTTTCGGTATTTTTTATCGTCTAAACTAGATATGACTTTGGGGTTGGATTTACAGCAATTTAAAAACTTGTATGGAGAACGTCATATTAAAACATTGACTGATGGTAATCATGACCTTGATATTTGGTTTAACGTTCGATTTGTTTTATAAGTATTGTTAGGGACTTGTTGCCCATATAATGGCTTGTAATACTGTTTTATCAAAGAGTAAACCATCATGGTGGTTATTTGTATAAACTCTGTAGCCAAAATGGGTTGTATTTAATGTTGGTATATCTATTTTATTTTTGATAGCTTCTTTCCATTCTCCAAAGGGAATAGAGGAAGAAATTTGGATATAGCTTGGGCCCCCAGAATCTGTTGATGTTGCTTTTATATGCTTTGGTGATGGATATTTTTTTAGGTTGATAGCACCTACGACACCCCATTGTTTGTAACCTGATTCTAATTGTTTTTTCCATGCTTTATTTAAAGAGGTGATAAACTTACTATTTTTATGTAGATCTCGCCAATGATTAATAATGGGTGGCGCAATTGGGACTCCTTTATGAGGGGTTCCTACTGTTAAAATTTTATGAACAGAGTTCCATGATTCTTTATCTATATTCATATAAGCTCTTGCGACTAATCCTCCCATGCTATGTGCGATAAGAATGACTTTATCTTGTTGGGTTTGTTGTTTGATTAAGGTTATCATTTTTTTTAATCGATTTGCGTAACGTGTTAGATTACCTATGAGCAATTCTTTTACTAGGTTTGGTTCGTAATATCGGATATTCCAAATGTTACAGTGTTGATTACCTCGTTTATCAATCCAATTTTTATTTTCTTTTTGATAGGACATGGTGCAATAATTTGCTGAAGATATTAAGTTTACGGTTTGTTCCCAATCGGCTAATGTTGCGTTAATACCATGAATAAAGATAACGGGATATCCACTATTTTTATTACTATTAAAGTGTTGGTTCCAAAATTGATGGGATTGAACATTATGATTGTTATTTTTGTTTTGTTTAATTATATTATCGGCGGAAGCCTTTGCTTGATTTGATAGAATCAAGATACAACCAATGATTATGGTAAGCTGTTTTGTCCAATTATATGTTGAAGTTGTATAACGTTGCATACAATACTATTAATTTTTTAGCTTACTTAATGTGTTACTGCGTTTGTTTCGATTCCTTTTTTAATTTTATTGATTAATCCTGTTAATACTTTTCCAGGCCCAATTTCAATTAGGTCCGTTTCTTGTTTATTTAAAATATAGGTGATGCTATCAACCCATTTTACAGAATGGGTAATTTGTTTGGCTAATAATGTTTTAATATCGGTTTGGGTATAAGGAGTTGCTGTAACATTAGCTATTACAGGAATAGTGGGTTCTGAAAATGCGCAGGATTCTAAATATGTTTCAAAGGCTTTTTTAGCGGGTTCCATATATCGAGAATGAAAAGCCCCACTGACGGCTAATGGAATATAACGTCTTACACCGGCTTCTTCAAAAATCTTTTGAGCTTTTTTAATATCGTTTTCTTGACCTGAAATTACGGTTTGATTGGGTTCATTAAAATTTGCAATATCAATGCTTTCTAAATTATTAGAGGCTAATGTTTTAGCAATATCGGTTGCTGACATGCCAATAATTGCAGCCATGGCACCACCGCTTGCTTCTGACATTAGTTCACCACGTTTTTGTACTAGTTTAATTCCTGTTTCGAAATCAATGACTTTTGCAGCAAATAACGCATTATATTCACCTAAACTATGTCCCGCTAAGTATGCGGGGTGAGTAGGGTTTTCTTTTTGGTATGCTAAATAACTTAGTGCGGATACAACAAATAAGGCGGGTTGTGTGAATTGTGTTTGATTAAGTTGATTATTAGGATCTGTTAGGCAAAGTTCTTGAATATCGTAACCTAATATTTCATTAGCTTGTTTTGTTTCATTTGAAAATTCATTAAATAAGGTTTCTCCCATTCCAACTTTTTGGGATCCTTGTCCTGGAAATACGTAACATGTCATGTCATAACCTCGTTTTATATGATAGTGGTACAAGTTTACAAAATATTTACTTTTTTAGCTATTAAAAATCAGTTTTGTTAATTATGAAGTGTGATATGGGTTGCAATGAGTTCATATTTTTTTATACTATATTTTAAATCAGCTGATTTAATTTCATAGATATTTATATTTCCTTTTATAGTAACATGTTTGCCTAAATTGTTTTCGATTGTTGTACTTATTACTTCATCTTTTGTTTTTAAATCAAGATTGTAATGATGTTTTTGAACGTTTAGAGCATAATGGGTAAATGGTATATTTCCAACTAAATTTATAGTTCCTGTTAAACTTATGGTTTGGTTATGTTTTAAGTGTTGTAGTTTTGTTGAATTACAGCTTACTAATAGGCTTAGTATTATTAAAAAAATGAACCTTATAATTGTTTTATTATGTTTCATGTTTTGTTTTATCAATTTTTATTCAGAGTTGTTTGCTGTTGGTGTAATTCTAAAAAACTTTATGTTGTCTCCTGATTCTCCAGGGACAAAATTATCAATGCTTTCTTCGCTATATTCGCCTTGAATAAAGTATAATGATCCAGCTGGTTCTATTGAAGGATTTGAAACGGTAGGCCCCCCAAAGGTAGCGGGTAAATTGGTTTCATGAAATGTATTGTTTTTGTAACCATATTTATTGCTAGTATGTTTTACATGATTGGCTATTTTATAGGATATTAAGGCATCTTCAAAATTAGTAATTAAGTTTGTATCGCTACTACTATTATAGTTTTTTATTTTTGTATCGATCACTTTATAATCAGAAACTGTTCCTGTTGTTGAATGTTCAATTAATTCTTTATAAAAATCTGCATTTTTGTTCATTTGTAGTCTGCAATATTCAAAAAATGAGTAAGAAACAGCATATGTATACCATGATGCTTGTGATGCTAATTGTTTGATTACGCCTTCTCCATTTCTAGGTGTTATTGTTGATGGCTCTACATTATTTAAATCGCTTAAATTTTTTATTAGGATTTCAGGATCACCGGATAAGTAGGGTGTTAATCCTTCTGCTAATCCCTCTTCAATCCAAACATCGTAATTAGAAAAACTACTTGTTAATCTAAAACGGTTTGTAGCCCCTAAAAGATGTGTGTATTCATGTGCGATAACATGATGATAATCATTATTACTAATTTTATCTATGTTGATATATAACATTTCTCTTTCGTTAGAATTTTCTGCACCTGATATAGTGTTACTATATAAATCTACATTCCAAAAAAAACCTGATAACCCTGCTTCCATGGTTAGTAATAGAATGACCACTTTACCATTCTCATCGACATCTGTGATTTCTGAAAACTCCCCTAAATGTGTTGTTGCATTTGTTGACACGGTATCTTGAAAATAGGTTATTGCTTCGTTTACCTTAGTTAGAAAGTTTGTACTACTGATTAAGTTATCGGCTCCTGTCCAAGCACTTGTTTCTATATAGACAACGGTTGCATCGTTGGTCGCTATTTTTGTTGCATTAATAGTTGTTTTTGTGACTTCATTCCAAAATGTATCTGTTATAGGATCAATGGATTTAGATAGTTGTGGTGTTAAGGCTAATGGAGCTTGGCTGGATGCTCTAATTACTGGAGACGTTATAGCGGGTTCTAGAATTGGAGGTGGGGTATTAGCTTGTATAAGAGGGGTTATAGCTTTTGCTGTTTTAAGAGGATTAGGGCCTGTACTTTCTGAACCTGAGTAGTCTGTTGATGTATTAATGGCAATGATAGCTTTTGGGAAGTCACCTTCAATACTTATTTCGGTTAATTTTTCTGGATATAGGGTATAGTCAGTTTCTGTTTCTGTTTTAGGTATAAATGCACATGATACTAATGACATCATTAGTGTTATATGCAAGCAAAATTTTATTATTTTATGTTTCATTTTCTTATATTAATACTATTTATAGTATGTACCCAAAAATTGGATTCGTTAATCATTATTTTTGCTTGATATTACAGAGTATGAATTGTGAATGTTTGATTTATGTTGTTTTTATTTCGAGTTGCATTAGTGAGTCAACACATGTACAGATTAATTGTCTATCTCCTTGTGCTTGATTGATACGAGAGACAGTTGGCCAGAATTTGTTTGTTTTTAAGCTTTTTGTAGGGAATGCTGCTTTTTCTCTACTGTAATGATGATTCCAATTATCCGCACAGATTTCTGCAAGTGTATGGGGGGCATTGATTAATACATTGTCTGTTTTATTTATTTCATTATTGATGATTTCTTGTATTTCGTTATAAATATGGATCATTGCATCACAAAATCGATTTATTTCAGTTAAAGATTCTGATTCTGTTGGTTCAATCATTAGGGTTCCGTTGACGGGCCATGATAGAGTAGGGGCATGAAATGAATAATCTATGAGTCGTTTTGCAATATCTTCTACTGTAATATTGGCTTCTTTTTTAAAGTGTCTGCAATCAATAATTAGTTCATGTGCCACATGGTTGTGTTTTCCTGTAAATAAAATAGGATAATAGGCTTCTAATTTACTTTTAATATAATTGGCTTTTAAAATGGCATTTTTACTAGCTAATGTTAGGCCTTCATTTCCCATTAAAGCGATATAAGTATAGGATATTAATAAAATGCTAGCAGAACTAAACGGTGCAGCTGCAACACTATGACAATGACTATCTGTTAATGAAAATGATGGCAAAAATTTAGTTAAATGTTTTTTAACGCATATAGGTCCCATTCCTGGTCCGCCACCACCATGAGGAATAGCAAACGTTTTATGTAAGTTTATATGACAGACATCAGCATTAATAATTCCGGGACTTGTTAAGCCTACTTGTGCATTTAAGTTGGCTCCATCTAAATAAACTTGGCCACCATGTTGATGAATTAAGTTACAAATGCTTTGTACATCTTCTTCAAAAACACCATGGGTTGATGGGTAGGTTAACATTAATAAGGCAATGTTATTAGAATACTGGTCACATTTTTTAGTTAAATCTTGTAAATCGATGTCTCCTTTTTCATTACATGTAATAGGGACAACATCTAAGCCTGCAATGACAGCGCTTGCCGGATTGGTTCCGTGTGCTGAGGTGGGAATTAAGGCAATGTGGCGATGGTGTTGATTTTGAGATTCGTGATATCGTTTAATAGCAAGGATACCTGCATATTCTCCTTGTGCTCCTGAGTTAGGTTGAAATGAGATGTTATCAAAATCGGTAATAGCACATAACCATTCTCCTAATTGATTGATAATGTCGGTATATCCTTGATAATTTTTTTGATGACTAAAGGGATGTATTTGTCCAATTTCTGGTAAACTTAAGGGCATCATTTCAATGGCTGCATTTAATTTCATGGTACAGGATCCTAGTGGGATCATGCCTGTTGTTAATGAATAATCTTTGTTTTCAAGTTGTTTCATATATCGCATCATGTCTGTTTCGCTATGGTAGGTGTTAAAAATAGCTTGTTTCATAAATGTTAATGGTCGGTTTGCTTCTTTTTTATTGATATGCTCATCAAACTGGATTGATGTGTTGATAATGTTACTTATAATGTCACAGATGGTTTTACAATCGGTTGTGGTATGTGTTTCATCAAATGCGATTGAAATTGTTTGGTCATGATAATCGTTTATTTCAATGTTTTGATTTTGACAGGCTTCTTTTAATGCTTGTCTTATTTTTTTATCAGAACACTCAAAGCAAACGGTATCAAAAAAATTATTTGACTTTAATTTTAAACCTAGTTTTTCTAAATGGTTATGACATAACGATGCCAGATGATGAACGGTTGTAGCTATGGTTTGTAATTCTTTTGGACCATGGTACATGGCATACATGCCGGCCATAATGGCTAATAATGCTTGTGCTGTACAAATATTAGATGTCGCTTTTTCTTTTCTAATATGTTGTTCTCTTGTTTGTAACGCCATTCTTAATGCTTTGTTATTAAATTTATCAATGCTTTCTCCAATAATTCTGCCTGGTATTTGGCGGTTATAGGTTTCTGTTGTTGCAAAAAAGGCAGCATGAGGACCTCCAAAGCCTAACGGTACACCAAACCGTTGTGAGGAACCCACACAAATATCGATATAGGGTTTTGGGTTTTCAAAACATAAATATAATAAATCGGTACATAAAACGGTGGGGATTGTTTTGAGTTTTGCTTCTTCTATTAATTGTTTGTAATGGTTACATTCTCCAAATCTATTGGGTGATTGAAATAATATTCCAAATAAATTGTCGCTTAAAGATGTTGTTGTTGGTTCGATCATTTCAAGGGTGATGTTTAGATGACTTGCTCTTGTTTGTAATACGGCTAATGTTTGTGGAAATATATCTGTTGTCACTCCAAATATTGTTTTTTGTTCTTTGTTTCTTGGTTGTGATCGAAATAACATTAGCATTGCTTCAGCTGCAGCTGTGGCTTCATCTAACAACGATGCGTTGACAATGGGTAGTTGTGTTAATTCTGATACCATGGTTTGGAAGTTTAGCAAGGCTTCTAATCGACCTTGTGAAATTTCAGCTTGATACGGTGTATATTGAGTGTACCAACCTGGGTTTTCAAATATATTTCTTTGAATAACGGGAGGGGTAATCGTGTTGTAATACCCTAATCCAATATGGGAGGTTGTTACTATATTTTTTTTCGCTATGGCTGAGATATGTTGAAAAAATTTATATTCAGATTCTATAGGTGTTATGGGAAGCGGTATTGTTTTTCTAATTGGACTTGGAATGGTTTGAGCAATTAGTGTATCAAGTGAATCTATTCCGATACTTTGACACATTGTTTCAATATCCGTTTCAGTATCTGGAATATGCTTTTTGATAAATTTCGCTTTATTCATTGTCCTCTCCCTTTATTGTTTTGATAACACCATTACTGATAATAATAGAAATAGTGTGAGGCTGTTTTTTCTGAATAAATGTTGCATTAATGGTATTACCTATTTTGATAGAAATGGGTTCTATGTTGAAAATTGCTTTGCTTGCTTCATTAAATAATACATTGCATATTTTGGCATAGCTGTTTGGAAAATATGTCATAATGGTTGTCGTTAAAGCTGATTCTGGTTTACAGGATAAGCTAGATATAGTTTTTGATAGAATTAATGTTTCAATGTGTTTTATAGTAGCTGATGATTCTGTAGGCAGATAAATCCCGATGGATACTTCCTTAGGTAGTTTTGTATTTGTTAATAGGGTACATGTTTCTTCATCAATATGCTCTAAAATTAAATGGCAATGTGTTGATAAAGGGGTTTTGTTTGCTTCTTGTAAAATAAATAAACATTCAGATAGTTGAACACTTGCTATATAGCAGTTTGGTGATGATTCTAGTGATTGATTATTAACTTGTTTAATAAGTTCATAACTATCGATAATTTGTATGTTAGGGTTTTCTTTTAATTGTGTATTGGGTTCTGTTTTTGAGTTGTTATTTTTAATAAAACAACCGATGTTAAAGACATTATTGATAATTAGGTGGTGGCATACGTTTATTTCTTCTATATCCTCATCATCAGGTAAATACCCTAAGGCTACTATTTTTTGATTTTTAATAGCAATATTTAGGATTTTGTCGGTATCGGATGTGGCTAAATCAGATGACAGTAGTTTGGCATTTGTAATAGCTTGAATGTGAGTATTATTATTTATTTTTTCTAAGTTCATAAGCTTATGATTTTATCATAGTATAGTTGTATATGTGAATTTGTAGTTGTTTTTAGATTTTGATTAATAACGTGGAATTAATAAGGTCATACCTTTTAGTCGTTTTAAAAAATTATAGGAATCATCAACGTTAGGAAGTTCTTCCCCTGGTTTTAAGGATGTAATGACTGCTTTTCCAATGATTTTTCGTTTTAGTTTATCTTTGGTTCTTAGTCCCCAAATGTTATGAAAGATTAAGGACTTATTTTCTTTTTCACCAATGTATAACATGATATGACCTGGAAACCATAGTAAGGTTAGGTAAGGGATACCATTTTCTATAATAAATTCTTCTTTTTGTTCTTCTTCCATCTGAGAAATATCAATAAAGACGCCACCATGTTTTGCTTGTGCTTGTGAGTTTCGAGGTAACCAAATACTAAATGGCGCAAATAAATCTCTGATCATTGCTGAGCAATCGCGATTATAATAGAGTTCTCCCCATCCATACGGTTGATTGATTAAATTTTCACAAATTAAACCAATGTTTTTGTTTGTTAGAGCAAACGGTTTTCGTTTTGCAGAAGGTATTGGGATTCTTGCTTTATCGATATAAGCCCATCGTGTTGAACTTGCTCTTGCTACAATGATTTCAAATGATTGTTTTGTTTTTTGTGTGATAGGAAATGTCATTCCGATGAAGCCTTGGTATAAATAGGTGCCTGTTTTTGTTTTTATACCAAAATCATCTTTTGTGATGGCTATATATTTTTTATGATTTTTAAATGCTCTCATGAATTTTTTTCCAGTGTAGGCAATATCTCTAATGGGAACCCAGCCAAAAGCAAATGGGGTTTCTACTAAAACCCAGGCGTTATCAGCTGTAATATGGGTTATTAAGATAGGGGTATTTGCTGGTAACTTTGAATTTTGATTATTATCAAAAGGATATCCATTTGAATTATCAGAAAATTCTTTAAAAATGGGTTTGTGTGTAGGTAATAATCTTAAATTTGTATTGGCAATGGTGATCCCTCTTTTTGTGTAATTGGGGTATTTGTCTAAATTAGCATTTCTTTTAAGTTTTTGTGTCCATGATTCTGAAATCTTTTTTTTATTTTCACCTACCGTATCTTTATGCTGAAGTTTATTGAATTGTTTTTTGACAGTGTTTTTTGAAATACTTGCTCTTTTAGAATTCCATGGCGATAAAAACTTTTCACGATATTTTTTTTCTAGTGTTCTATGATACTCTTTAGGTATAATTAATTTGTTTTGTTTGCTTGTTGTTATATATTTTTTGTGATCTTGTTCAATGGTTAATAAGTCTTCAATGGTTACTTCATCGGTAAGATAGTTTTTGGATTTACATCCTGCTAAACTAAGACAAATAATAAGTATTAAAATAACGTTTTTTGAAAACATGTATCGTTATTATAGACCATTATATGCTTTTGTAATCAATTATTATTTTAAATTGTTTTTATTGTTGATATAACGTACTTTTTTTAAATTTCGTTATTTAATTTTTATTTTTTGAATCGTATTATTATTGTTTTAAGATAATAATTGTTAATTAGTATGGAATTGTTATAAACTTAGTTTTTATGAATAATCAGTTAAAATCTTTTTTTGTTGCAGCAACTCGGCAAAATGATGGTAAAACAATGACCTCTTTGGGATTATTTAATGCTATATGTAAACGATTTAAATCGGTTGCTTATATGAAGCCGGTTGGTCAACAATACTTGGTTGTTGATGATAAAAAAGTGGATAAAGATGCTGTTTTGTTTCAGCATGTTTATGATTTAAAAGATGATTTTTCACATATGAGTCCTATTGCTGTTCCGAAAGGATTTACTCAAAATTATATTGATCAACCTGATAATGAAAAGGCTAGAAAGGTTTTACAAGATTCTCACGCCCAACTTATTAAAGATAAAGATTTTTTAGTTGTTGAAGGAACTGGTCATGCTGGGGTTGGGTCTGTTTTTGATTTATCGAATGCTGCTGTTGCAAAATTATTACGCTTAAAAGTAATTTTGGTGTCATTAGGAGGTATTGGTCGGTCTATTGATGAGTTAATGTTAAATAAAGCTGTTTTTGATTTACATGGCGTAGAGGTTTTGGGGGTTATTATTAATAAAATTCAGCAAGATAAATATGAAAAAATTAGTTCTTATGTGCGTAAAGGATTGAAACGGCAAGATATTGATGTTTTAGGATGTATTCCTTTTGTTCCCATGCTAACTAATCCTACGATAGAAACTATTTTTGAAAAATTAGATGGTGATGTTTTATCATCTAAAGTTGGCTTTAATAATCGTGTTGAAAAATGTTTGATAGGGGATATGGTACCTCATGATGCTTTGTCACAATTGGAACCTAATACGTTGTTTATTGTTCCTGCTAATCGTGAAGGTTTGGTTATGGCTGCTTTATGTGGTAATTTGTTAGATTCAGAGGTTGTCTATTATGTTTCTGGGATTGTGTTTACCTGTGGAAAAGTGTTGCATGAGCGAATTTTAGAGTTAGTAAAACGTACTCATATTCCTATGTTATTGGTTGAAGAAGATTCTTTTACAGTTGCTAATAAAATTACTCATATGTTAGTTAAGTTACGTTCTAATGAACCCGATAAAATAACAACCGTTCAAAATTTAGTAGAAGAATATGTAGATGTTGATGGTATTTGTGAGCGTTTATAGTGATGAATAAATTACTTATGTTTTCATTAATAAAAAAAGATTTAGATTGTGTTAAACAAACATTGGAAGATGTGCTTTTATCACGTGAAAATAGTGATTCGTCACCTGTTATTCGTCACCTTTTATCTTCTCAAGGGAAATTGCTTCGGCCGACACTTGTTTTTTTGTCTACTTATTTAGTGAAGCCTGATTTAGATAAGCAATCGCATCGTAAGTTGGTATTATGTGCTACGGCTATAGAATTAATTCATATGGCTTCTTTAGTTCATGATGATGTGATTGATGATGCGGATCTTCGACGTGATTCTGAATCGGTGAAATCAAAGTTTGGTAATCCAGTCGCTGTTACTATTGGAGTTTATTTATATTCAGTTGCCTTACAATTAATCTCAGATGTTGGTTCGATTCGTATTTTAAATGAACTTAGTGTTACGGTTCAAAAAATGTGTGAAGGAGAGTTGTTACAATATTCTTACCGGGATAAACAAAGTTTTGATTTAGAATCTTATTACTCTGTCTTGGAATCAAAAACAGCTGTTTTATTTAAGATGGCTTGTTTAGTAGGTGCCTATTTATTTGATTTTAGCCAAGAACAACAGGATGCTTTGGCTTCTTATGCTATTGAGTTAGGTTACAGTTTTCAATTGTCAGATGATTACTTAGATATGTTTGGATCGAATAATGATTTGAAAAAATCAATTGGCCAAGATTTTATTCAAGGACAATTTACTTTGCCTATGATTTCTACCTTAGAAAAAGTATCAGAGACTGAAAAAGAATGTATTATTCAAGGTTTTAGAAATCAAGATTTAGCTAGTTTTAACCTGTTACGTGATAAGGCTGTTACTTATTCTGTTCACGATGATTTAGCTAGTCTTATTAATCAAAAAATTGATCAATCTAAGCAATCATTATCTTCGTTTAAGGATAGTAGGTACAAAGAATCTCTTTTTTTTATCGCTGATTATGTTTTAAGTCGTGTTAGGTCTGAAGAAGCTGTTATTTGATAATATTTTCTTTCTTTTCAATTTTTTTTTAATGTGATAAAGTTCTTCTACTTATGAAAATTCACGAATATCAAGCGAAAGAAATTTTAAAAGAAAATGGGGTTCCCATTCAGGATGGTTTTGTTGTTGAGAATGAAGCTGATATTGAATCTACTATTGATAGAGTTGCTAAAGAATTTAACTGTAGTCAGTTTGTTGTAAAAGCTCAGAT
>CETH01157228.1_pt1 | contig 14887 bp, 10 predicted proteins | sample 361461 | NCBI WGS metagenome assembly CETH01 (sample SAMEA2622695, study PRJEB7988) | marine metagenome | isolation source: saline water (ENVO:00002010), including
TAAGTTGGGCTCTAAATAGAATGTTGCAAAAAGCATTTGATAGCAAACCAAACAACATTATTGAAAATTTATGCAATGAGGCAAATAAAATTTTGGAAGAAGACATTTATTTCTGTGAAAGTATAGGGAAATATGGATGTGAAATTATAAAAGATCTTTACAATAAGAAAAAAAGACCAATTAATATTCTAACTCATTGTAATGCAGGCTGGCTAGCTACTGTAGATTGGGGGACTGCCACATCACCTATTTATAAAGCTTTTAATGATAAAATTCCTATACATGTATGGGTAGATGAAACACGACCAAGGAATCAGGGTTCTTTTCTTACATCTTGGGAATTGGGTGAACATGGAGTATCTCATACTGTGATTGCTGATAATACTGGAGGACACCTCATGCAAAATGGTCAAGTTGATATTGTAATTGTTGGTTCTGATAGAACTACATTTACTGGTGATGTATGCAATAAAATTGGAACATATCTTAAAGCTTTATCTGCTTATGATAATAAAATTCCTTTTTATGCTGCACTCCCTTCCTCAACGATTGATTGGGATATTGAAGATGGGAAAAATATTCCTATTGAAGAAAGAAACAAGGAAGAAGTATCGATGATTAGAGGTAAGAATAAGATTGGTATTATTGAAGAAATACAAGTAGTACCAGACAACACAAATGTGAAGAATTATGCTTTTGATGTAACGCCAAGTAAATTTGTTACAGGAATAATCACTGAAAGAGGTGTTTGTGAAGCTTCAAAAGCATCAATTGCAAATTTATTTCCTGAAAAGGTGTAAAAATGAAAAATCTTTGGTCAGATAAAGAAGCTAAAAATTTTATAAGTTACTATTCTAAATCCGGTATTAATGAGGATTTATCATTAAGAGTTTATACATCCAGACTTTTGGGAAATGAAAAAAGACTTGTATTACATGGCGGAGGAAACACATCAGTTAAATCTATTTCAGAAGGGTATGATGGGAAAAAAATTGATATTTTATATATTAAAGGATCCGGTTGGGATTTAGGCAATATTGAACCAGAAGGCTTGCCAGCAGTTCGCCTCAAAGAGTTAATAAAACTTTTAGAATTAGATCATCTCAGTGATGAGGATATGGTTAATGCACAAAGAAATAATCTTTTAAACTCAAGCGCTCCAACTCCTTCTGTTGAAACGCTACTTCACGCTTTAATACCTTATAAATTTGTCGATCACACACACTCTGATGCCATACTTTCAATATCAGATCAAAAAAATAGTAAAGACATAATAAGTAAAGTTTACGGAAATGATGCTTTGTTTATTCCATATATAATGCCAGGCTTTATTCTAGCTAAAAAGGTCAGAGCTTATTTAGAAAAAAACCCAAAATGCAAATTTATAATTTTAGACAAGCATGGAATTTTTACTTTTGGTGACACTGCAAATTCATCATATAGCTCAATGATAAAATACGTAACTAAAGCAGAGAGATATATATCAAAAAACAGATTTAAAATCTTAAAAAAATCGAAAAATCAAAAAATTAATAAAATTTTGTCACCTGAAAAATTGGCTCCTATCATAAGAGGTATTTTAAAGAATAAAAAAAATTCAGATTATAATAATAATATAATTTTAAATTTTAGAACAAATAGAAAGATTATTGAATATTTAAATGGTGATAAACTTTATTCATACAGTCAAAAAGGAACTGTTACACCGGATCATGTAATTAGAACGAAGATATCTCCTCTTGTTTTAGACCTTAAAAATATAACGAATTTAAATGATTTTGAAAAATTTTTTCATAAGGAACTTAACAAATTTATCCATAATTATAATAATTATTTTCAAGTAAATAATATTAAAGCAGGTAAAACTAAAGTTAAATTAGATAGCCTCCCAAGAATTATACTAATTAGGGGTTTAGGATTATTTTCTATTGGAAGTAATTTTAAAAATGCAAATATTAGCGGCGATTTAGCTGAAACAAATATCAATGTAATATTAGACGCTGAAAAGATTGGCAACTATCAACCTATATCTAAAAGTGCTGCTTTCAATATGGAATATTGGTCACTAGAGCAGGCTAAACTCAAAAAAAGTATTTCAAAAGAATTTGATGGAAAAGTTGTTGTCATCACTGGTGGATCTGGTGCAATAGGCTTAGCTACTGCAAAAGAATTTAAAAATTTAGGTGCAGAGGTTGTGATCTTAGATAACAACATTGAAAATATAAAAAAAGTTCCCAAAAATCTAGATTTTTTTGGTATTTGCTGTGATGTTACTTCAATTGAACAAATTGAACATGCCTTCAATAAAATTATATTAAGATATGGTGGCATCGACATAGTTATTTCAAACGCTGGTGCTGCTTGGACTGGCAAAATGATAGAAGTTAGTGATAAGGACCTAAGAAAAAGCTTTGAATTAAATTTTTTTTCACACCAGTATATAGCGAAGTGTTCAGTAAAAATAATGATGAAACAAGGGTTGGGCGGCTGTTTGCTTTTTAACACTTCAAAACAATCTATCAATCCTGGTGATAGTTTTGGACCCTATGGCTTACCTAAAGCAACAACTTTATTTTTATCAAGACAATATGCTCTAGAATATGGCAAGTTTAAAATTAGATCTAATGCAGTAAATGCTGATAGAATTCGATCTGGCATTGTTAATTCTGAGTTCATAGGTAGAAGAGCTTCAGCAAGAGGATTAAGCGAGGATGATTATATGAGTGGGAACTTGCTAAGAAAAGAAGTACTTGCAAAAAATGTTGCTAAAGCATTTGTTGATTTAGCAAGTTCAGAAGCAACAACAGGAGCAGTTTTAACAGTTGATGGAGGAAATATTTCAGCAGCATTAAGATAGATAAAAAGCCTCCTACCTTCCCTATAAAAATAATAAACTTAAATTAAATCCAAGAAATTTATCTTAAGCTTCGTACTTCTAAAAAATTTAACTTCAACTTTTAGTTGAAAGAGTAAATTAAGAGATATTATTTTTAAGAAAAAAATTAAATTTGATAATTACTTTTTTTTTATATTAAGTAATAATAATCTAATAACTAAATTTGATATTTAAAAAATCATAATGAAATTAGATGATGTTTATGAAGAGAAAGTTTACTCTGGTGTATTAGGAAAAATTATTGGCGTTTACTTAGGAAGACCTTTTGAACAATGGACTCACAAAAGAATTCTCAAAAATTTTGGTTATATAAATTATTATGTTAATGATAAATTAGGTGTTCCTCTTCATGTTACGGACGATGATATTACAGGAACATTTACTTTTTTGAGATCTTTAAAAGATTTCAATTATAACAAAAATATATCACCAAAACAAATTGGACAAACTTGGTTAAATAATCTTATTGAAGGCGAAACCATACTCTGGTGGGGTGGGAAAGGTCATTCAACAGAACATACTGCATATCAAAATTTAAAAGAAAATATTGATGCTCCATTAAGTGGCTCAATAAAACTAAATGGGAAAGCAGTTGCAGAACAGATTGGAGCTCAAATTTTCATCGATGGATGGGCTTTAATTTCACCTGGAGATCCTGAAATGGCTACATATATGGCCAAAAAAGCGGCCAGTGTAAGTCATGATGGGGAGGCCATATATGGAGCTCAAATTATTGCGGCTATTGAGGCTCTTGCTTTTATAGAAAAAGATTTGAATAAAATAATTGAACAAGCCAAAAATTTTATTCCTAAAACTTCAATAATTTTTAAACTTATATCTGATATCCAAGAATGGAGAACAAAAAATAGTGATTGGGAAATAGCAAGGGATAAAATTGAAGAAAATTATGGATACCATCTTTATCCAGGAGAATGTCATATTATACCAAACCATGCCCTTATTATAATGTCACTATTATTTGGAAATGATAATTTTCAAAAATCCATGATGATAGTTAATACTTCAGGTTGGGATACAGATTGTAATTCAGGAAATGTAGGTTGTGTTCTCGGAATTAAAAATGGAATTGAGTCACTGAAAGCGAAACCAGATTTTTTAACACCTGTAAATGATATTGTTTATTGCCCTACAGCAATTGGAGGTGAAACTATAACAGACGCTCTTACAGAAACATTTAAAATTATTAACATTGCACGAAATGTAAATGGATTAAAAGATAAAAAGATAAAAGATTTTTCAAGATACCACTTTGAAATGCCTTATTCTACACAAGGTTGGAAATCTAGAACTGAGACAAAAGATAATTTTTTAGAGATTAGCAACATATTATATAAGTCTGAAATAGGGGAAAGGGCATTACAAGTAAAGTTTAAATGCCTAAATAAAAATTTCAAGTCAGAAATTTATGTAGATACATTTCTGCCTGAAGAAGCAACTAAATTGAAAGGACTAGCAAGGAAAAAGTTTTTTGGTTATAAATTCATCTCTTGCCCTATAATTTACACTAACCAGATTGCGAAATTAGAAATTGTTTCAAAATCAGAGGAAACTATAAAATTAAATTTATTCATAGAATATTGGGGCAAAAATGATAAATTGATAAAAGTTTGTTCTCCTGAAAACACAGTTGAGAGTTTTAAAGTAAAAACAATTACTTGGGAAATTCCTGATACATTATCAAACCCAATTGGAAAGTTGGGAATAATTTTTCATACTAAAAATCCATGTGAAAGTAGTTTTTTTCTTAATTATGTGAAAATATATGGTGAAAGCAAACAGAGATTTATTAAGCCTAAACATATTCCAAAATACCAAAAAGGCAAATCGGTTAAAGAAAACTTCTATGGAGAAATGTGGAAAAATGCTTGGGTAAGCAATGTTGATAATTGGGACAGCAAATATAAAAACTTTAGAATAACAAAAAATTTTGGAAGAGGTTTAATTTCAACTGGAACTGATATATGGAGAAATTATTCAATAAGTGCACAAATTGTTTTTCAGTTGGTCACAAGTGGGGGGCTTATAACAAGGTTTCAAGGTCTTAGTCGATATTATTCACTTGAAATTACTTCAAATAACAAAATCAGACTTGTTAAAATGTATTATAAAAAAATTATTTTAGAAGAAATAGATTTTGATTTTGATTTCTTTAAAAAGTTTAATTTAAAACTCACAGTAAATGAAAATATTTTAAAAGGCTATTTAGAAAACAACCTAATAATACAAGCCTCAGATAAAGAAAATATATTGGAGAGTGGTGGAATAGGTTTATTAGTAGAAAATGGAACTTTAAATACAGACGAAATAATTATTGATTAAATATACATGCAAATAAACAATTATTGATTGTTCATAAGGAGATTTTAAGCAATGAATTTCAGAAAAGTCATTGGGGAGAAATATAATTTGAATTCCAAAAATCAATCTATCAATCAAACATGGATGAAAGATGTTGGGTATGATGAGTCACCAAATTATAAAGAAAATTTGGGATTGCCTCACTTAGAAGATTTTTTGCAGGTTACAAGCAATCATATAAATTTTGTTAAAATTTGTACCGATCAAGTATTATATTATCCTGAAGAATGGATTAAAAAAAAGATTTCTATATATAAAAACTATAATATTAAAACATACTTGGATCACTCTTATTTTTTAGAGGCGTTTAAGCAAAATTCTGTTGATGAAGCAATAGATTTTGGAAGTAAATTGGGATTTGAATACTTTGAATTTATGAGCACATATGGTGATGTATCAAGTAAGCAGATACTTAAATGGATTAATATTTGTAAAAAAAATAACTTAAAAATTATTTACGAGCATCATCCAAAAAAAAATTGGTCTTCAGTAGAGGATGAATATACAAATACTAAAAACATAATTTCAATGTCAAAAATTTTTTTTGAAAATAATGCTGAAATTTTAGTTCTTGACCATGATGAATTTGATCTTCAAACAAAACACGGGGTAAATAACTATAAAGAAATAATTTCATATATAGGATTAAATAAATTATGTTTTGAGGTTACATCCCCAAAAGAAGGTGAAAAAATTTGGATGGAAAATCTAAATGATTATTTTAATTTATTTGGTTCCGAGATAAATGTTTCTAATATTATGCCTAGTCAAGTTTTATATGTTAAAAAACTTAGACTAAAATATTAAATTTATGAAAGAGTATGGAATTTAACTCCAAAAGTTATGCACCTTTAAAAGGGGTAGTTGTAGCAGATTTATCAAGACTAGTATCTGGAAATATGCTTAGTTTGCAACTTGCCGACATGGGCGCTGAGATAATCAAAATTGAGTCTATAAAACAAGGTGATCCTCTAAGAGCTTGGAAAATAAATAATATTGAAGTCTTTTGGAAAATATATTCAAGAAATAAGAAAAGTATTGCGCTTGATTTCAGATCACCTTTATTTAAAAAAATTATTTTTAAAATCATAAAAAAGGCTGATGTTTTAATTGAGAATTTTAGACCAGGTGTTTTAAAAAAACTTGGTGTTTCAATATCTGAGTTACAGAAGATTAATCAAAAGTTAATTATAGTGCAAATATCTGGTTTTGGGAAAACTGGCAACTATAAAAATGAGCCTGCATTTGGGACAATTGTTGAGGCAATGTCTGGATTTGCAAGCAGGAATGGTTTTAAAGATAGACCTCCTCTTTTACCCCCTTTAGCTTTAGCTGATATGATTTCTGGAATTCAAGGTGCATATGCAGTAATGGTAGCTTTGAGAGAAGTTGAAGTTAAGGGTAAAAAGGGTCAAATAATTGATTTATCATTATTTGAACCAATTTTTTCTACGTTAGGTCCTGAAGCATACTCATATAAAATCCTTGGCAAAGTAAAAGAAAGACAAGGCAATAGATCAAATACAAGCGCACCAAGGGATATTTATATCACCAAAGATAAAAAGTATATTGCTCTTTCTTCATCAACCCAAAACATGACAATCAGACTATTCGAGTTAATTGGTAAAAAACACCTTATTAACGAAGAAAAATTTAGCTCCAATGAAAACAGAATAAAGAACAGAGATGAAGTAAATGATATTGTTGCTGAATGGTTTAAAAAGTATAATTCAAAATTTATTCTCAATAAAATAAAAGAAACAGGAATTACAGCTAGTCCTATATATACAATTGAAGATATTTTTCATGATAACAATTTGTCCTCTAGAGAAGTAATTGTTAAGCTACCAGATGAGGATACTAAATATTCTTATCATCATAATATTCATCCAAGGTTGTCGCAAACTCCTGGAAAATTTAGATTTAAAGCGCCTAAATTGGGGGAACATACAGAAGAAGTTTTAATAAGCTGTGGATTTACAAAAAATAAAATTAAAGAATTTAAAGACAAAAAAGTTATATGAAAAATAACAGATTCAAAACACCTATTTGGCGATCTCAGTTATATGTGCCAGCAAATAATCAAAAATTTATTAATAAAGCTCACTTGCGAGGCTCAGATGCCATAATTTTAGATCTTGAGGACAGTCTTTCTAAAAAAGCAAGAAAAGATGTTCTTAAAAACCTGAAAGAAATCATATCGACTGTTTCTCAAAATGGTGCAGATGTTTTAGTAAGAATTAACTCAAGTAGATCACTTTATGAAGAGGAGTTAGAACACTGCATCTATCCAACATTAAATGCGATAGTTGTTCCTAAATTATCAAAAATCAGACAAATTAAAAGAATTAATAAAATTATTGATAATCTAGAAAAATCTAGAAAAATTGAAAATAATATAAAGATACTAGGTTTAATTGAGGACACAAGAGGGTTTTTTAATGCCAAAAAATTATCAAAAGCTAGTAAAAGAATTATTTCATTAATTTTAGGATTTGAGGATTTTAGCTTAAATACAAGAATTGCACCTAAAGAAGAATTTCTAATTTTTCCTAAACAATTTTTACTTCTAATATGCAGATATTCAAATTTAATACCTTATGGTTTCTTAGATAGTATATCTGACTTTTCAAATTTGTCTAAATTAGACAAAATTGCAAGAAAATCATATCAGTTTGGATTTGAAGGTTCATCATGTATTCATCCGTCTGCAATTCCAATATTGAATAATGCATTCACACCCTCAAAAAAAGAGGAAGAGGAGGCTAAAAAAGTAATTGAAGTTTTTGAAGAATGTTTATCTAAAGATTTAAATGTTATTAAATTTAAAAATAAAATGATTGACTTACCAATTTATAAGCGTGCTCTTAAAGTCGTTCAAAAATGCGAATACTTTAGAAATAAATAAACTTTATTCTTTTATTCCACCAAGATTAATTCCTTTGGTAAAATATTTCAAAATAAATGGGAATAGCAACAATATCGGAAATAAAGTTATAAAAATAATTGCTGCTCTCATACGCCTTATATCAATTTGAGTTGCGTCACTCCAATTAATTATACTATTGTAACTCACCATTGATCCTCTATCACCAACAATTGCAAATTCTCTTAAGAGAACTTGTAAAGGCCATTTTCCAGTATCATTTAAGTAAATCATAGCATGAAAATATTCATTCCAATGAGCGACTGTATAAAATAATCCAATTACCATTAAAGCTGGTATGCTTAATGGAATAACTATATAAAAAAACACTTGTAAATGATTGGCTCCATCTATTTCAGCTGCTTCAAAATATTCTTTGGGAAGTTCTTTATAAAATCTTATCATTAAAACTAAATAATAAACATTTACCATTTTATATAAAATAACTGACCAATATGTATCAAATAGTCCTATATTATTGATGACAATAAATTCTGGTACTATAGAAGGTTCAAAAACCATAGTAAAAATTATTATTGTTAAAAAAATATTTCTTCCGGGTAAATAGTCCTTGGATAAAGCGTATGCTGCAATAGAAGTAAAAATCATATTCAAAACCAATCCAACAGTAGTAATAAAAATACTATTGGCGAATGAGACTATTACTCTAGGATTAGATAACATTAACTTGAAAACATCAAAATCTATTCCTTTAGGGAAAATATCTAAACCATTCAACATATGTACGTTTTTTGTAGGTGTAAGTGACCAAGATAGAATATTCATCAATGGCCATATGACTAAAAAAATGCCTATTATAAGAGATGAATAGATAAAAACTTGCCCAAAAGTAAAATCTTTTTTATTTACCATAAACCTCTTCCACTTAATTTTTTAGCTAAGTAATGAGTAGACATAATCATTACAAATCCAATTAAACCCTTGAATAAACCTGCAGCAATTGATAAGGAGAAATTACCTTGAAGAAGACCCACTCGGTATACATAAGTGTCTATTATGTCCAATTTACTAAGGGTTGTAGAATTCATTAAATTAAATACTTGATCAAAACCAGCAGACAAAAAAAAGCCCAAATTCAAAATGAAAACAGTAATAATCATAGGCACTATCATAGGAAGTGTGATGAAAATTGTTTGCTGGAATCTATTTGCTCCATCTATTTGAGCTGATTCGTATAATTCCGGATTTATACTGTATATAGCAGCAATATATAAAACAGAATCCCATCCTGCACTTCTCCATATTTCACTTATTACCAATATCCATCTTGTATGGTTTGCATTAGTTAAAAAATTTATTGGCTCAAAATTCATAATTACCAATATATTATTCACAGCACCATTATTGACAGATAAGATTGAAATAAAGATACCCGAGATTATGACCCAGGATAGAAAATGAGGTATGTATAATATACTTTGAAAAAATTTCCTGTGAGACATTTTTCTAACTTCATTTAAGGTAAGAGCTAAAATTATCGGAATTGGAAAAGTGAATGCTATTTTCATTGCACTTATAATAATCGTATTAAGTAATGCTTGGTAAAATCCACTATGCGAAAACAGCATTTTAAAGTATCTAAACCCAACCCACTCATTTTCTCCAATTAGTTTATATTTCTGAAAAGCTAATTTTGACTCATAAATTGGTGCATAGTGGAATACAAAAAGAAAAATTAGCGTAGGTAAAATGAATAAATATAATAAATAATTTTTCTTAATTGTACTTATTGTTTTTCTATTAAAGACCTTATTCATAATAATTTGATAATTACTAAAATATTTTTAAAACTATTTAGTTTTAAACAAAATTAAATTTTAAAGTTTAAAAATTACATTATTGAATAAAAATATAAAAAGTGTCAAAGTAAAATATGATATAAAAAATATCACATAACAATTCAAGAGGAGATATTAATGATTAAATATATTTTTAAGTTATTACCAATGTCTTTTTTGGGTATTTTTATTTTTTCTGCAACTTTGATAGCAGACACTGTTACAGTGAGAATAGTTTCTAAAGACCTAAGTGCTGACAATGAAGATCAATTGAAATATATGAATCTTGGTGTAGAAGCATTAAAGAAAAAAGGGATAAATATAGAATTAGAAATTGTAAGCCTTCCTGGTGGACAAAGTTACAGAGAAAAATTACCTTTAGCAATTATGTCAGGCAATATACCTGATATAATATATGATCAATATGGCTATGACAAAGTAATGTCGGATCAGGGTATTCTTGAGGATTTAACAAGCTATGTTTCCAAATCTAGTGCTTTGCAAGGAGCAATGTGGAAACATAACAAGGAAAGATTAAAAAATTACCCATATTTAATAAGAGCTCATCCTCCTAAAATCAGAATTGGGACTGTCAGATCTGACTGGTTGGAAAAGGTTGGTTTAAGTGAGCCACAAAATATTGATGATTATTATAACATGTTAAAAGCTTTTTCCGAATCTGATTTTGATGGAAATGGAAGCAAAGACACATTTGGTCTAACAATGACAGGAAGCACTAAGCGATGTGATTGGATTTTTGATCCTGCTTTCGGGATTGGTAAAACATGGGAAAAGACATCATCAGGTTATATGCATAAATATGTTAATCCTAACCAAAAAGACAAACTAGCTTTTTATAAAAAACTATATGACAATGGGATATTAGATCCTGAATTTGTTACAGATAAATGGGATATAATGGAAGATAAGTATTATTCAGGCAAGGTGGGTATGATATGTGGCAGTATTGGCATTGTATTAAATATCTATCAGGGCAAAATGGATAACGTACAAGGAAAGCATACTCCTATTATAGCCTTAAAGCCTCCTGCAAATGCATTTGCACCTATTGATGTTTCGAAAGAACCAAGAGGTTATATGATTTCAACTCTTTCAAAAGTAAAGGATGAGGCATTTGCATTTCTTGAATATTGGGCAACTACTGAAGGATTGATAACTGAAAAACTTGGTCTTGAAGGTATTCACCATACAAAAAATGGTAGCACTTACTCCTTAACCGACAAGCATGCAACATGGGAACCATTATTTTGGGAGCCAAATATTCCAGCACCAGTTGATACATTTGTTCCAGCAGCTCAACAATCTTTCGACTATGCTTCTGACTTGGTAACTTATGATAATAAATTTGCATATCCTGAAGAATTACAAGCACAAGCCGATAGTGCAAATAATACCTACTGGGAACATTCATACAAATTTATTACTGGTGAAATATCTTTAGATAATTTTGATGACTATGTATCAAAATGGCTTAAAAATGGAGGTCAAGACATTACAGATTATGCTAATAAAGTTTTAAATTAGTCTTGTAAATTTTGATGAAGTTTAAAAATAAAGTCACAGGTATGTTATGGGGAGGCGCCTACGGTGATGCCTTAGGTGCCCCCATAGAAAAATTAACTTATAAAGAAAAAAAAGAGAAATATGGATTTGTTGATAAATTATCAACAAAATGGTGGAAATCAAAAGCAATCTCAAATGGGAGAGTGAGAGGTAATGGTATCTTTACTGATGATACATTATTTACTCTTTGCTTGCTGAATATTTATAATAAGCTGAAACGGAATTTAGATGCTTGGGATTTAAATAAATATTTGGTAGAAGAAATTTATTTTAAGAAAGTTTATATTCCAGAGTTGAAAAAAAAATCAACTTTACTTGAAAGAGCATTTTATCCTGAAAAATATATTTTTTTAAAAAATGCTATTGGTAATTCTGATCCCAGATCTGCTGGTGTTGGTAATGCTGTCAATTGTGGTTCAGCAATGTTTTCTGCACCAATAGGAGCGGTTAATGCATGTGACCCAGAAAAGGCCTATAATGAAGCAATAAATTTTTTTTCAGCTCACCAGCATAGTTATGGATTAGAGGCTGCTGGAGTTATGGCTGCTTGTATAGCCTCATCTTTCTTAGATGAAATTAATGAAAATAAGATCATTGAAATATCAATAAATATTGCTAAAGATGGTACAAAAGCAGCTTTATCAGATATTTATAATACTGCGTTAAAAGAACAAAAAAATAGTGATGATAAGGATTACATAGTTCAAAAGTTTCATAAAGTTTTATCAAAATATTCTAGTGTTGGGGACAATTTCAATTTTAAAAAAGAGAATTGTGGTAAAATAAATGATAATTATGTACCAAGTAGAACCAAATCAATTGAAGAATTACCTATTGCCATTGGCTATTTAGCTTTGCATGGAAATAATTACCAGCAAGCAATTTTTGATGCTATTAATTCAGGTAGAGATGTAGATAGTATTGGAACTATGTTAGGTTCTATTTACGGTGCGTTATATGGTGATAATATCATCTCAAAAAAGGATAAAAAATTAATCACTAAAAACAATAAATATAATTTTGACACAATTAGTGAAAAGTTCTCAAAGACCTGTTTATTTATCCATAAAGAGGCTGAAAATAAATATTTAGAGGCTATTAAACAAAGAAAAATAATTTATAGAAAACATTAAAATAAAAGTTATTTATATATATTCTAAAACAATAATTTCATGCATAATTAAATAATCTAACTTAAAATTAACTTTTTCTTTGTTTTTAAAGTATATTTTTTTATTAAGATTTATCATTTTAACTGATTTTATTTGCCAATTAATATTAAGAGATATATCTAAATTTGAAATTTTAGGCATATCCTCAATAACTATAACCCCCCCTCTTTTCAATGGAGGTGCATAAAAAAGATGAAGTATAAAACGCTTTTTCTCTTTTTGATGTAAAAGGCTTATTCTTCCAGAACTAGGTAAACCATTTATTTCAACTATAAAATTTTTAATAAGAAATCCTAAAGCATTTCTAAATAGCTGACGATGAACTCTAGCACCATGCTCGGCATATATTCTATCGATATTATTTGCAAAAAATAATATATTTTTGTAATAAAATACACTTGGATAATCTTCATTATGCAATTTGTTTGGCGAGTATAGATGGCCATTATATTTATCTATAGTCCTACTGAAATATGGTGTTTTTAGGTCTGCAAGAATTTTTGTATTTTTATGAGGTCTAGTTTTTAATGCAGGACTATATGATATAAAAGGTGATAAAATTAAATTTTTTGAGAGTTCTTTCCTTACTTGTATATAGTCTATATCATATTCAGAATTACCAACATATTTTGCTCCAATATCAAATATAAACTCTTTTTTATCTTCGTTAAGTGCTCCTTCACCAACAAAAATAATCTTTCCATTTTCGTTTATAAATTTTTTTAATTTCTGAGTAAGAGATTTTTCTAAAACAACCCCAGAAGAAATAATTATAAGTTGGTATTCTCTAATTTTATTTAATGTTGCTCCCTGACCTATAACCTCATATTCAATGTGTTCCTCCAAAAGCATTTTTGATATACCTTCATCTGCCTCTGGATTTCCTGAAAGAACTAGAGCAACATTAGAGTGCGGTTTACCTCCAATTCCAAATTCTTCCATTTTTTCTATATATTCAAAAGCGTATCCAATGTTTTCGTATGTGCACATGTCCATTAAACCGCTCGGATGAAGATGGTCCCCAAAATTACATCTAACACCATGAGAAATCATTGATGCAGCTTCATATTTCAAAGCATCAGCATATTTAAAACCTCCGAATTCACCCCAGGTCGTATGAAACTTACCACTCATTGCAACAATAGGCTTATTACCAAAATTATGAAAATATCTTGATTGAGTAGCTAACTTATCGTAGCCTCCCCAACTTGAAGGCATATGCTCTAAATCAATTTTTGATCCATTTTCATGAAGCCGATATTGAAGATTTTCTTTTATTTCAAGTGAAGTTGTTCCGTTATAAAAAATACTAGCATCTGAATAATAAGATTTTATTTCATTATTTGTATCTTCTATAAATGTTTTTAAAATAATTTGGTTCCAATGTTTGTTTACATCTGATGGATTGTCTATATCAAAATTATGTTTTGAGATACTTTCTTTGCAATTTTCGCAATAGCATTTTAATTGTGTAAAGTGTATGTCAAAGAAAAAACCATCAACTTTATATTTCTGACATAATTCTTTTACAGTATCTAAAATTAATTTTTTATATAATCCAGATGGACATAAAAATTTCCAGTTACAAAATGGTCTAAATTCTTTATCTTTAAATTTATTTTCTCTTATCAAATTAATTGCTATTGTTGAAGTTTCTTCAACCTCTTTGCCTGTTTTTTGATTCCATTCAATTATTTCTCCATTCACATCTCTCATACACCATTCGGGATGAAGTTTTGCATCATTTGCAGACCATCCAACAGTCAAATAAATAGGTGCTTTTATTCCAATTTCATGACAAGCTTTTATTTGCTCCCCAAGCAAATCAAAATTTAGATTAGGATGCATAATTGCATTTTTTAATTTAGTTGGATAATAGTACCAACTATGGTGACACTTTGCAAAAATATTTACTTGATTAACGTTAGATATTTTTAATGCATTTTTAAAATTCTCCTTTGAAAAATTTTTTCCAACATCAGGAATATATTCTGAAGTATGAAAATCTAAATGTACTTGTCTTGTTGGCTCATTCATATAAATACTAAATTAATATTTTTAAATTACTTTATATAATTATAATGGCGACCCTACGAGGACTCGAACCTCGAGCTCAGGATTAGGAATCCTG
>CETH01042260.1_pt1 | contig 14868 bp, 14 predicted proteins | sample 361461 | NCBI WGS metagenome assembly CETH01 (sample SAMEA2622695, study PRJEB7988) | marine metagenome | isolation source: saline water (ENVO:00002010), including
CAGATAAAGGTCTTCTTACCCAGTTAGATCTTGTTTCCTTTTTATCTATGTTAATTCCAAGACTTTCTTGCACTAACCCTTGATAACCAATCGAGTAATTGCCTCCTAAAAAAGCATTAGCAAGCTGTGTATCGAATAGATTTTTCATTACATTTCCAGTCCACGAATAAATAGCTTCAAGATCTTCTTTACAAGAATGAAATATTTTAACGACAGAATCTGAGAATAAAAATTCACAACTATCTTTCGGATATTTGATTTGAATTGTATCAACAAGATATATCTCCTCTCCATCATTTATCTGCAGTAATGCAAGCTTCATATTTTCTTTAGTTGTTCTTCTAAATTCTGTATCAAGACCTAAATAGTCTTGTTCTAATAATTCAGCATTTAGGACCTCTAAATCTTCTGGTGTCTCTATAAGAGTAAAAGACATAAAGTAAAATTAAGAATTCTTGCTTAAAGGGTATTTCAGGATCAAGTGATAGAAAAACCAAACAGTTAAGAAACTATAAAATATATAAGATTCTCTTACGTCATTTATTAATAAATAAATTCCAAAACCTGTAGTGAACGCAATTATCGAAATAAAGATTAATAAAACTTTCCATTTAGCTAAACCAGCATCTAGAAGGATATGGTGTATATGACTTCTATCTCCTGAAAATATTGGTTTTCCTTCGCGCTTTCTAATAACAAAAGTAGATAAAGCGTCTATAAGTGGAAGCAAAACAATCCAGAGTGCAGCTACTGGCTCAATTATTTGATTAGGACCTTCAGATAAATCTATTAAAATCCATGCAATTAAAAAGCCTAGCCACATAGAACCACTATCGCCTAAGAATATCTTCCACTTTTTTGAGAAAAGGCCAAGATTGAACAAAATGAACGTGGACAATATACATGAGAATATAATAAATCCGGTTTCGGAAGAATTATAAAAAGAAGACAAGTAATAAAAAGAAATGAAAGCGGATAATGATACAAAAGAAACAAGTCCATCCATTCCATCAAGCATATTAAATGCATTAGTAACCCCAACAACCATAAAAATTGTTAAAGGAATCCCTAATTCCCCTATATAAAGACTACCTGTACCAATTAAATCACCTAAGTCCCTAACATAAAGATCAGTGGCTATTATTACACCCCAACTAACAAGTATTTGGATGATTAATCTAAGAGATACTGCTAAAGGTCTTATATCATCTATTAAGCCTAGAATTAATATAAAGAAAGATATGCTAAATATCATTTTCTGATTAAGAGAAAGCATCTCTAAAGCTTCTGGAAAAATGTAATGAATTAAAAGAATCGGAATAAAGATACAAAGGCCTCCGCCTAAAGCAATATTCCCTTTATGTACTTTTTTTATACCATCCGGACTATCGACAATTCCAAAAAAGTTTGAAATAAAGATAATAGAAACACAAGATACTGCGGTTAAAAGGATACTAACTAAAAAAATCATAAGAAATAAGCATTGATTTGTAGAGAATAATTATTTTTATAGTCATATTATTTTTTTAGTATCTTAATTGAATCTAACCTATTAATCTCCTTTTAAGAGCTATTAATGCTCCCAAAAGATATCCTGGGATCTTAGCAAGATCTAGAATAATCCCTATAATTCCAATCCATAACCATCTCACTAAAAAAAGGTAGTTTTTACTTATACCCATAGTTAGGGGTTTATAGATGCCTCTAAAAAGCAACGCCATGAGTATGAGTGTTGATAGATATATTTTTGTTATATGAGGAATATAAAAAACAGATTCTTCTATCCAGTCTGCCATTACAAAATTCCACTGAAAAACAACATAGCAACTTATGATAAAAAAGATTCCTACGATGAATTTTATTAATACATTCATCTCTTTATAAAAAGAAGAGAATGCAAGAATTACGAATGAGAAGGCAGAAATTAGATAGAAATAACTTTTTGTTATGTTAGGAATATAAAGAAAGCTCTCTTCCCAACCAACCAATGCATTCCATTGAGGAATAATTAGAGTTAATAAAATAAGACTTAGGCCAAAAATTACAGTCTTAGTTTTTAGCTGTACATCAGTGAAGGCTGAGTGAATTTGATATATAAATTGACGTTTTATTTCTTGTCCAAATTCCTTAGATATATGGGAATAAGTGAGTGTATAAGTAGAAGGTATTATGGTTATTAGATTATTCCTTAGTATTCTATTTCTCCATTCTAAATCATCACTTGTCCTAACACCTTCAACAAAATAACCTATATCTAAAAAAGTTTTTTTGTTCAAAATCGAACCTGGAGTTGTTGTAATAGGTCTTGAACCAAAAATACAAGCTTGGATTATCTTCTGTTTCTTGGTTTTAGCTTTGTAAAGAGTAGAACCAAAAATAATAGAATCTTCATAGATTTCTAATTTATCTAATCCATTCTTTAGCCAATCTTCGTTGGGAATAGTCTTCGAGTCTAAAAAAGCTAAAACAGAATAAGAAGACTTTTTAACACCTAAATTTCTTGCTTCTCCAGGAAAAGCTTTAATAACTTCAATTAACTCTATGTTAAGGAATGATTTATATTTTTTAGCTATCTCTTTGACAGAGTCATCTATCGAAGAGTCAACTAATATCACTTCGTCAGGTTGATGAGTTTGTAATTTTAATTTATGCAGAATCTCATTAACCGAATCTGGGAAGCCCATTGTTGGGACTATTACACTGACTTTATTCTTCGAATTCATCTAGCCTTATATTGATTAATTCACTTATCCCGGAATTAAGAGGAAGCAATTCTCGTTCATATACTTGATTATATTTACTAATATCAGGCATCCTACGAGACATATCACCTTCTTTTAAGGGGTCTAGAAAATTAATTTCTGAACTTGATTTACTTAGTTCTATTATTAAATTAGCTAAATCTAGTATTGAAATTTCTTTATCTGAACCAACATTTACAACGTCGTTTATAAGCAGGTCTTCATCTAAGATTTTCAAAGTAAAGTCTATATTGTCTTTTACATGTAGAAAGGTCCTAGATTGCTTACCATCACCATAAATTGTTATTGGCTTATTATCTATAGCACTCTTTATAAACCTTGATATCACAAAGTCTTCCGACTGATGTGGCCCGTAAGTATTAAAAAAACGAAGAATTGTATATGGTAGATTATATTCTTTTTGATAGGCCCTAAAAAAGGATTCGCCTATATTTTTAACTACAGCATAAGGAATTCTAGAATTAAGAGGAGTGGTTTCTTCATTTTGCGGTACCTCTACTGGTTCTCCGTAAACCTCTGAAGAAGATGCGAAAAACACTCTTTTTGATTTAGAAGACCTTCCTAGATCTAACACATTCTTTATACCAACTATATCTTCGAGTACCATCAAAGGGTTCTCTTGGGTCCTTTTTACACCTACAACTGCTGCATAGTGAAATATATAGTCAAACTTTTCTTTATCTAAAATTTTAAGGGTATCTTTGTCATTGATATCTTTATCTATGAAAGTAACTTTATCTAAAATTTCTTTAATGTTTGAAACTTCACCAGTGAGTAAATTATCCACTATGGTCACTTTGGCGTCAGAAATATTAACTAATTCCTTACAAAGGGTTGATCCTATATGTCCTGCTCCGCCTGTGACAAGGAAATTGATAGATTCTTTTTGCATATAATTTAAATTATTTTTTTATAACTTTTGTACAAATAGCTGATCAATAAGGCAGCTGAGGCAAAAGGAATAAATGTCGAGAATAGTATTATATACGCAAGCTCTTCAAGGTTACCTGAATTTGCCAAGAAATATACTGAAATGCCAAATAGCAGTTGGATAAGCATGATAAAAAAGAAACTGCTCGTTCTTTCAATTGACTGAAAGATTTCTTTCCAATATTGCAATGAATATTGCATAAAGCTTACAGCTATAACACAGAAGAATAAATTTTTGTGAATTAACACTTCTTGCTGAGTTAAAAAAGAAAAACTAATTTGACCAAAAAAATAACTATAAAGAAGGCAAAGAGCTGCTGTTAAGAAAATCAAAATCTCAAATTTGAACATAAAATTAAATTTCTGTGAATTTGATGTTAAATCGCCTATTAAAGAAAGCACATAAGGCAATAATGCTGCCCCAAAAAAAGCAAAAGGTAATGAAAAAATCCTATATATATTTATCCAGATTCCAGCTTCTCTGTCTCCAAAGAAAGAAAAGATTATTATTAGCCATAAAAGGGGTAGGGAATTAGTGATTGCAGTCGAGAGTGTAGGTATTAATTTAGATCTAGTTTTTAAAATAAATTCTTTTGTAGCTAAATTAAGATTATCCTTCAATGAAAACTTCTGGAAAGAAATTACAAAGAGTAAAACTGCAGGAATAAGCAAAGAGAAGAACCACGCTGTATACTCAGCGTAATTATTTATACAAAGAACAAATAAGATTAATGGGGGTATGAATCTAAATGTCACATAAGTTTTAATAAAATCTATTTTTAAGAATGCATTTAGAAGAATTTCATAAATTGCCAATAAAGCTGCAGATCCTATGATCATTATGAAATAAGCTCTTTCATCTACAAATTTATGCAGTATTAATAAAATAATTAGACAAAAAATAAGTACTGAAAAAGAGATTAAGATTCCTGATTGAATAGAGTCAGTAAGATTTTCTTTAGATTTCACTAAAACCTCTGTATCCCATCTATAAGAAAAAAAGAAAGAAAGGAATGTACAAATCCCAGAAAAGATTGCCAATTTGCCGGCAAATTCTAAACCTCTTATTTGAGTTATAAAGATATTAACAACAAAGACTAGAAAGAAAGGAATTGCTAAATAAAATTTCTGAGAACTTAAATAAGATTCTTTCATCTCATATTACTTTAAATTTATGCTGAATTATCACAATATTCAAATCCGAAATTAGAAATACTAAAGGGATGGTTGCCATAAACAAGAAAGAAATCTCCATAATCTTCTGTGGTTTTAAATTCATACAAGAAGCCAAAATTAAGTGGACTGAGGCTTTTTCTATCTTCATGACTTATAGTAAAAATTTTCATACCTAAAAGACTTAATCTTGTTGCTCGTAATTTCCTAGCTTTCTTGATTAAATTTCTTTTTAGATAATCCTTATGAAAAATTACCTTACCTTGACTAACTTGAATTGGAAGAAGAATTATTAATCCTAAAAAAATAATTGATACATTTCTTACATATCGAAATCGCATTTTATATCCAGCCATTTCTTCAAGAGCCACTGCAAATTTGTTGGGGTAACCATAAACTCCGGATATCTTCTCACTTTCGATAATTGCTTTAGTTGCTTTACTTAATGCCCTTGCAAAAGATTCTCTTGGAAAACTTTTTTCAATCTTAATTACATCTCCTAACTCAAAGAAATTATCAACTCCAGAGCTTAAACTAAACATAGTTAATTCTTGTTTTGAAGATGAAATTCTGATTAAAAAACCACCTCTCTCATTTTTAAATTTACGCATCACCCTAAACGCATAATCGGATAACTGAAAAGTTTTTTTATATAAACTCTTATACTCTGAGAATAATAAATTAAGGTCTAGCTTTTCTATTATGATCTCACCCTTAACTGGACACTTAAAACTAGAAATAATCATTTTATAAAAATCTTCTATATTTGAACCAGTCCCAATTACCATTTAACTTTTGCTTAAAGATATTCAAATCATCAGTATCCCAAATTTCACTTCTATTTAATAAGAGTCTATCTTGGCTTGCGGTATTTAAATCAAATATTGAAGTAAAACCTAATTTATAGCCAGCCTCCTCTACTTTATCTCTAACCTTCGTATTAAATTTTCCATAAGGATAAGAAAACATTTTTATCTCTTTTCCAAGAATGTCTTCTAGAAATAACTTACTCCCATATATTTCTTCTGAAAGGTCCTCTTCTGAACATTCAGTTAATCGTTGATGATTCATTGAATGAGAGCCGATCGAAGCATGCTTGTAGGTTGATAATTCTTTAAGCATATTCATAGATATATAATCTTTAGAACCTAAGAAGTTAGTAATTACAAATAAAGAAAAGGGCACCTCATGTTCCATTAAGACAGGAGCAGCAGTCTCAAAGAAATCTCTTCTCCCGTCATCAAAAGTTATCAAAACTCCTGTCTCTGGAATATTATCAATCAATTCTTCAGGTTTTATTAGATTTTCCTTTTCTTTTAAGAACTTTAAGTGTTGATTAAAATAATTAACATCTAAATCCCATATATCTCTTAGTTTTGTTTGGTTAGTGTTAAGGATTGAATGGTACATAAATATTCTAGTACCTGATTTCTTAGGTAGAAATTTCTTTATTATCTTATAAAAAAAAGAGACGATTAGTTTTAAAAAATAGACTGAATTCAAGACAGTGACTTCTATCTAAGAAGCTCCTTTAAAGATAATGCATTTGAATCTTTCTTAGATAACTTAACTTCCTCTACTTCCGGCCATATAATTGCAAGATCAGGATCATTCCATAATAAAGCAGCCTCATCAAGAGGATTGTAATAGTCAGTGCATTTATATTGAAAATCAACTTCATCAGAAATTACCAAGAAACCATGCGCAAAACAAGGCGGAATCCAAAGTTGAAGTTTATTTTCTCCAGAAAGTTCCATACCATGCCACTGCCCAAAAGTCTTTGAATCTGACCTTAAATCAACCGCTACATCAAATACTTTGCCTCTAGAAACACTGACTAACTTTCCTTGTGGTTTACTTTTCTGGAAATGCAAGCCTCTCAACACTCCTTTCTTAGAGGAAGAGAAGTTATCTTGGACAAAATTAAAATTTATACCTGCTTCAGATTGATATCTCTCTTTTTGAAAAGTTTCTAAAAATAACCCTCTTTTATCTGCATAAATATCGGGCTCAATAATCAGACAGCCTTCAAGATTGGTTTTTGTTACTTTCACTTGTTATCTTCAATTAATTGCCCCAAATATTTTCCATAACTATTATTTTTTAGGGAATTAGCTTGTTGTAAAAGTTGTTCACTATCTATCCATCCATTTCTAAAAGCTATCTCTTCTAAGCAAGCAACTTTGAGACCTTGCCTTTTTTCAATAGTTTGAACAAATTGGCTTGCCTCTAACAAAGATTCATGGGTTCCTGTATCCAACCAAGCGAATCCTCGCCCTAAAAGAGTGACGTTCAATAAATCTTTCTCAAGATAAACTTTGTTAACATCAGTAATCTCTAATTCCCCTCTTCCAGAAGGTTTAATTGTCTTAGCTATCTCTACTACATCATTGTCATAAAAATAAAGACCAGTAACGGCATAATTTGATTTAGGAGATGAAGGCTTTTCTTCTATACTTAATACCTTACCTTTCTTATCAAATTCAATTACCCCAAATCTTTCAGGGTCAGGTACCCTGTATCCAAATACAGTAGCCCCGCTCTTAATTGAAGTTGCTTGGTCAATTTTGTCAGTAAAATTCTGTCCAAAAAATATGTTGTCTCCTAAAACTAAAGAAACTTGATCATTTCCTATAAATTTTTTACCAATTATAAAGGCCTGAGCAAGACCTTCTGGTTCTGGTTGTTCTTCGTAGCTAATTGAGATACCTAATCTATTACCATCTCCTAATAATCTAATATAATTAGGCAGGTCTTCAGGAGTAGAGATTATTAGAATATCCCTTATTCCTGAAAGCATAAGAACAGATAAAGGATAGTAAATTAAGGGCTTGTCGTAGACAGGTAACAACTGTTTAGAGACACCTAAAGTTATGGGATTAAGCCTACTTCCAGACCCCCCAGCTAAAACTATTCCTTTATAGCTCATTCAATACCTTATTAATTTATTATTCTTTAACGCCTATACGACCTAGTTTATATTCTCCACTAAGTATATTTTTAATCCAAGAATCATTTTCAATATACCATTTAACAGTTTTTAATAATCCTGATTCTAAACTCTCCTCAGCTTTCCATCCTAGCTCACTAACTATCTTTTTTGGATTGATAGCATAGTGTCTGTCGTGACCAGGTCTATCTTTTACAAAACAAATTAGATCCGAGAAACTAGAATTTTTCCGTAAATGATCAGGTAAGAGCTCATCTAGAATAGAGCAAATGGATTGAACCATCTCTATGTTTGTTCTTTGATTTTCACAACCTACATTATAAGTCTCTCCTATTCTGCCTTCAGTTGCCACTTTTACCAAGGCTTTAGCATGATCTTCTACATAAAGCCAATCTCTAATCTGCATTCCATCGCCATATATAGGTATATTTGTTTCATTTAAAGCATTAATTATCACATGAGGAATAAGTTTCTCTGGGAACTGGAAAGGTCCATAATTATTCGAACAGTTTGTGACGATAAATGGTAAATTAAATGTTCTCCCCCAAGATCTAACTAAATGGTCCGACCCTGCTTTAGATGCAGAATAAGGAGAACTAGGATCATAAGGGGTTTCTTCATCAAATGGCTTTAAAGGGTCTTTTAGGTCTCCAAATACTTCATCAGTAGAAATGTGATGAAACAGAATCTCTTTTTTAGAAATGTGTAACTTTCTTGCTGCCTCTAAAAGAACATATGTACCATACAAGTTAGTTTTGATAAATTCATCAGGGTTATCTATAGATCGATCTACATGGCTTTCTGCAGCCAAATGCATCACTATATCCGGTTCGTACTCCTCAAATATATTATTAATCCCATTTTCGTTACAAATATCAATTTGGTAAAAAGAATAGCGGTCTGAATCAGAAATAGAATCTAATGATTGTAGATTTCCGGCGTAAGTTAATTTATCAATGTTAATAACAGAATGCTTTGTAGTATTTATTAAATACCTAATAACTGAACTTCCTATAAAACCCGCTCCTCCAGTAATAATAAACTTCATAACTCTTTAATTTATATGACTATATGTTAAGAATTCCATTTAAGAACATCTTTAATCTCTGATGAAGGTTCGGGTAAATCTTTGAATAATCGCAAAGCTAAACTCGAAGATGAAAAAAGGATAACCCAGACAGTTGCAATAATTACCTTAAAATAGGTTCGAATATTATAGTTATTAATGTACCAAGACTCTAGAGAGCCTTTATAAGGCGCAATACTATCTTTATAAAATTCTTTTGACTTATCTTTATCGGATAAAATATTTTCTTCATCACGAAAAATTATCGACCCGATACCAGAAAGACCTGGCTTTACCTTACTAATCTTATTTTGGATTTGTTCTGAATAACAGTTAAATGAGTCAGAAGTGAGTGGTCTTGGTCCAACTACACTCATCTGACCAAAGAAAACATTCAACAATTGAGGTAATTCGTTAATTTTAGTTTTTCTTAAGAGTTTTCCTAAAGGCAATATTCTTGGATCGTCTTTAACTGTTAAAGTGCCTGTTCCCATGCTCTCACTATTTTTTAACATAGTTACAAACTTAAGAAGTTTAAATACTTCTTTATTTCTTCCTATTCTTTCTTGAAAGAAGAATATCTCTCCTTCACCTGTAAACCTTAAAACAAGAGTTACAATAATAAAAATAGGCGAGAGAAAGGCCAACGCGCAGAACGAAAAGAATATATCAAGAAGTCTCTGCATATCACATCTTTTGATTTAAGTACTTTCCTGTTTCTTTATGAGCAAAATCAGGGATAAGCTGAAAAAATAAATTTAATAAATCATCTTTGGTCCATTCTCCTGATTCTTTAAAGCTTTCAATTTCGTTTTGAAAGTAAGAAAGATTCTTTTCATCGAATAAAGCTTTGTTCTTAATAATTCCAATTTCATTAAAACAATTCATATCTAAGTCTTCTTTATCGGTAAAAAATTCTTCAAAGTCCTTTTCTCCGGTAGTATCGCTTTTAAAGAAAAAACAAGGCCATTTATTTTCCTTAATTAATTTTTCACATGAGTCTCTTGCTTCTTGCTCAGACTCACATTCATAAGATTCATAACCTAAAGAATTAAGATAACTCTTGGCAATCTCAGAAAACTTAACTAAATGAAGCCTTTCAGAAAGTTTTGGGAAAAATATATCTCTATTTTCTCCTAATAAAGCTGACAGCATGCAAAGCTCTCCCGATTCCTGAGGTGTAACAAAATATCTGCGTACATCGTTTGGGGCAGCTATTGGTTGTCTTTTAGCAAAACGCTGGTTGAAGCCGTGCAAAAGGGAACCATCCGAAAAAGCTACGTTAGCAAATCTAGCTGTAGATATATTTTGGTTCAAGCTCTCTCTCATTAAGAACATTTCCATGATTCTTTTACTTGCTCCCATCATATTTACAGGGTTCGCTGCCTTATCGGTTGAAACGCAGAAGTATTTCTTAGCTCCCATTTCTCTAGCTAAGCCTAAGGTTTTAAGTGTATTGAAAATATTTACTTCTATCATCCTCATGAGAGTGAAAGGATCTTCTTCACTTCTTACATGCTTTAAAGCTGATAAATTTAGAATATAATCATAAGGCCCTTCTTTGGACAAAAGAGAAATAAATTCCCTACTTCCACAATCTATAGAGAAAGTTCTAAAATCCGTGTCAGCATACCCTATAGTGCTTCTAATATCCCTTACTAACTCCACCATATTATTTTCACTAATATCAACTACATGAAGGCATTTCGGATTTCTTTTAAAAAGTTCTCTAGTCGTTGCTTGTCCTATTGTCCCTGCACCCCCTATTACCAATACTTTAGAGCTTTTAAGCAATGAGCGGATTTTGTTCTCATTTGCTCTCACATCTTCTTCGAAGATTTTTTCCTTTCTATTTAAAAGCGAGAGTAATTCGTTCATATGGGTATTAAAAATTCCATATATAATAATTGATTATAAATTTTGTGTCTCGAGAAAAGATTTAACTGTTTTGTTAAGGCAATCTTTAAAGGGGTATTCAGGTTCCCAGTCTAAAACTTCTTTAGTATAAGTTATGTCTACTTGAAGAGAATCAACTAGACTTTCTATTAATTTTCTTTTGCCTATTAAACTTCCTGCTACTTTCAAAAAATTAACTGGAAAACTAAACGACTTAGAATTAAGAGACATATTTTTACTTATACACTCTATAAGAAACGAAGTAGAAACATCAAAATCATCTGACACGAAGAAAGTATTGCCTCTTGCACTTGTCTTATTTATGCAACTCAAAATTAAACTAATTAAATTATCAATAGATACAAAAGAACGTTGGTTATTTACTGATCTAAGCGGCAAGGGCATTCCAATATAAACTGCTCTAAGGAGGTTATAGAAATTTGCTTTCACTCCCGGTCCATAAATTAGTGGTGCCCTAATAGTAACAACATCCAAATCAGAGGTATCAGAAAGTTGCATTAGTTTCTTTTCAGCCTCCCATTTAGAGCTTGCATAAATGCCGATAGGGTTTGGCAAGTCATCAATTAGAAAGGGTTTATTAAGTACAGTAGAATCTCCATTAACCTTTATAGAACTAAGATAAATTATTTTTTTTACTCCCATCTTTTTAGCTTGCTCAGCTAAATTAATTGTCCCTAAAACGTTAGTTTCTTGATAGGAGTTAATGTTAAATTGTTTTGAATTATTTATATCATGAGCTAAACCAGCACAATGAATAACACAATCTATGCCATTTAAGTAAGGCTTCCAATTTGTTTTAGACGTTATATCTCCTACTTGTATTGTTTTTTCCGAACTCCCACTAGCAAATCTAACCAATGGAACTACATCAAAGTGTTTAGATACCAAAACATTGACTAAGCTTTTTCCTACAAAGCCGTTTGATCCCGTGACAGCTATTCTCATTTATTAATGCTTTCTAACAACCCTTCATAAATATTAATATGCTGTTTAACAACTAAATTGATATCGAAGTTTTCTTCAGCTAACTTTCTTCCCTGAGCTCCCATGTTTATGCATAGCTCCCTATCAATTAAGAGATCTTTTATTGCCTTAGCTAATTCTTTTACACTCCTTAAAGGAACTAAAATTCCTGTAATACCTTCAGTTATTGAGTCCCTGCAACCAGGCACATCTGTAGTCACTACTGGGCGTCCAATTGCTGCAGCTTCTAGGAGCACCTTGGGCATGCCTTCTCTATAAGAAGGCAAGACTACTATTGAAGATTGTTTTAAAGTTTGACTCATATTGTTACTATGGCCCCAATATTCTATATCTTTATTTTTTTCCCATTCTCTAATTTCTTCAATTGATAAACTCGCATTATTTTCTATATCTGGCTCTCCTACTAATACAAATCTAGCCTTTGTGTTATTCAATCTAAGAATCCTGGCTGCTTGAACAAACTCTCTAACACCTTTATCAATAAGCATTCTAGAAGCCAATAATACTATAGGTCTTCCTTCTGGAAGAGGGCTAAAAGAGAAATTAACTAAATTAACTCCAGACCCTTTAATTAAGTGAGTTCTTTTCTTATCAATTTTTGAAAAACTAGAAACTAACTCTAAATCTGAAGGATTCTGAAAGATAACTTCTAAATAGCTGTGTCCTAGAGCATATCTGTAGAGAACAGAGACACCTTTTCTATATAAAGAATTGATTAAACCATAATTTGTATACAAGTAACCCATACCAGATATAGACGAAACAACTCTCTGAATATTTGCAAGCCTAGCGGCAATACCCCCAAGCAAGACAGGCTTTATAGTTACCAAATGTAACAAATCAGGTCTTTCTTTCTTTAAAAGAAGAAAAAATTTTAAGAATACCTTGATGCTAGAAAATATATTACTTGAACCTCTAGAAATATTTACCGAATGTACTTTAAATCCATAATCCTCTAGTTCCTTTTTATGTTTGGTTAAGGTAGTTACAATATGAACTTCATATCCTTTATCCAAAGCTTTTAGAGCTATATCAAGCCTATGAGAAATAAAAAACCAATCAACATTCACAAAGTAAAGTAACTTGATTTTCATATTATTGTTCTCTTAGCCAACTTTGAAACATTAATACATCCCAAAGCTGTTGATCCCAATTTTTTTTCTTCGTCAAATGCTGATTCCATTTTGAAGAAATAACTTTTGGATTAAAAAACCCTTCTTGAATTATTTTTCTTTCGTCTAACAAGTCTTCAGCCCAATCTCTTAGCTCTCCTCTCAGCCAATTATCAATTGGGACAGCAAACCCCACTTTCGGTCTTTCAATTATTTCTTTTGGAACATAATTATATAGAACTTGACGTAATATCCACTTTGTCTCATTTCCTCTTACTTTAAGATCTAGGGGAAGCGTTGAAGTAAACTCAAAAATATTATGATTCAAGAAAGGAACTCTTGATTCTAAAGACAAACTCATAGCTGCCCTATCAACTTTCGTAAGAATATCATCGGGAAGATAAGTTAATGAATCTTTAATCATCATAGATTGAATTGGATCAAAAGAGTCGAATTTAAGTTCTTTATTATTTACATAGGAAACAGGCTCAATACTATCTTTAACTAGAGTTAAAGGTTCCTGCCAATTTGAAACTAAAGATAAATATAAATCATCTATATTATCTTTATTTAATCCTATGGAAACTTTTTCTAACTTACTACCCAAATTGGGAAATTGTTTAGTTAAACCTAAAAATGCGATGAAATTATCAGCCTTGTAAGGTGAAACCGTATTTATGAATTTTGCCATTACCGATCTTAAAGGTGAAGGAAGTAAGGAAATCTTATTCCAGAAATTTTTAGTGAAAACATAACGATTATATCCACCAAAAATCTCGTCACCCCCATCCCCACTTAAAGAGACACTTACGTCTTTTTTTGCTAACTGAGATACAAGAAAAGTTGGTATCTGAGAAGAATCGGAAAAAGGCTCATCATAGATTTGAGGAAGTTTCGGGATAACGTCTCTTGCTAACTTTGAAGATACATAAAGTTCTGTATGATCTGTTCCCAAGAAATTAGCAACTTCCTTAGCATGCAGCGCTTCGTTATAGCCAATTTCATCAAATCCAATAGTAAAAGTTTTAATCTTGTTTTGGGATATGTGGCTCATCAAGGCTACGATAGTTGATGAATCTACCCCTCCAGATAAAAATGCACCCAAAGGAACATCTGAAATCATTTGTTCTTTAATAGATTGTTTAAGTAACTGATCTAGTTCTTGAATCGCATCTTGTTCAGTTCCCGTAAATTGATTCTTTAAACCATCTTTAGCTACTTCTATTAAAGACCAATAAGATGAAAGCTTAGGAGTAGGCTGACTTAAAGAAACGCTTAATAATTTTCCTGGTTGTAGCTTATAAATATCCTCATAAATAGTATCGGGAGAAGGTACAGAACTATATCTCGAAAATAATGTTAAAGAATTCCTAGATACTTTACCTTCGAAAGATGGGTGCTTCTTAAAAGACTTTAATTCAGACCCAAATAAGAATGATTTATTAGAGCCTTTGCCTTGCCAGCCATAATACAGTGGCTTTTCTCCGAACCTATCTCTACCAAGAGTTAATGTTCTTGTTTTTTTTGACCATACAGCGAAAGCAAACATACCGTTGCTTTCCTTAATTGTTTTTTCTATTCCCCAACTCTCAAAACAAGCTAGCAAAGTCTCCGTGTCAGAATGCCCTTTCCAGATAGGAGAATTTCTTTGAGATTCAAGTTTATCCCTTAGAGAAAGGTGATTATATATTTCTCCGTTATAAATTAAGACCAAATCTCCAGAATTAGAAATCATGGGCTGTTTTCCTGCAGAACTTAAATCTAGAATAGATAGCCTTTGATGTCCTAAAGCTATCTGACTGTCTTTATCCATCCAACAGCCTTGATCGTCAGGACCTCGATGACGAATTTCTTCAGTCATATCTTTAAGAATTGCTGATAAATTGATATTAGGGGAACTATCGAATCCTAAAAAACCGGTTAGACCACACATAAACTTATTTCTTAATTCTTAATTCTTAATTCTTAATTCTT
>CETH01068733.1_pt1 | contig 14863 bp, 21 predicted proteins | sample 361461 | NCBI WGS metagenome assembly CETH01 (sample SAMEA2622695, study PRJEB7988) | marine metagenome | isolation source: saline water (ENVO:00002010), including
TCCAAATTTAAACGAATCTTGCAAGTAGAAATTGTACTTAAAAATCACTATTTTGAAAGCAATGAGGACCAGGATGGGTCCGAAGCATCAGTTTCTGTTTTAATCCTCTTTTCATTATACCCTGTAATGTCAATTGACCATAGCTTCGCTGTAAAACCTTTTCCTTTACTATCTGATTTTGTTTCTCTATAAAAAATTAACACTCTTCCATTTGGTGACCAAGAAGGGGCTTCTTGATAATAGTTCTCTGTGAGCAATCTTTCGCCGGTTCCATCTGATCGCATAACACCGATATAAAATCTTCCTTTATGAACTTTTGTAAACGCTATCAAATCTCCTCTTGGCGACCAAACGGGTGTACCATAAAGACCTGAGCCAAAAGTTATTCTTTTCACTTGGGTCCCGTCACTTCTCATAACATAAATTTGCTGTAGTCCACTTCTGTCCGAATTAAAACAAATATACTTTCCATCAGGAGAATAAGAAGGAGATGTATCAATTGCAGAATGTTCCGTTATTTTTTCTACCTCTCTTGTTTCCAAATTCATTGAGTAGATATCTGAATTTCCATCTTTTGCAAAACTCATAATTATTTTTTTTCCATCTGGAGAAAATCTTGGCGCAAAAGTCATTCCCGGGAAATTTCCTACAACTTCCTGTATACCTGTTTCAATATCTAATAAATAAACTCTAGGCATATTTTTAAAATACGACATATAAGTTACTAGTTGATTTGTTGGATTAAATCTCGGTGTTAAGACTAATTCATTTCCTAAAGTTAAATATTTTGTTCCATGACCATCTTGATCCATTATAGCTAACTTCTTTATTCTTTGATCTTTTGGTCCTGTTTCAGAGACATAAATTATTCTAGTATCAAAGTAACCAGTTTCTCCAGTTAACCTCTCATAAATTTTATCTGAAATAATGTGGGCAACTCTTCTCCAATTTGAAGGTGTTGTTGTAAAAGAAAGAGCAACCATTTCCTTAGCAGCAGTAAGATCCCAGAGTCTAAATTCTACTTTTAATTTTTTATCTTTAAGCAGGATCTTTCCAGTAACCAATGCTTGTGCTTTTATTAATCTCCAATCCTCAAATCTAGGTTTCAAATGTGCTATATCTGGCTTTTGCACAAAAGCATCTTTTTTTAAAGGATTAAATAAACCTGTAGATTTAAAATTTCTTTCAATAACTTCTGAGATGTTCTCTCCGAGTTTTTTATCCTTTAATGATTTATAGTCATCTGATGTTGGATCAATATGTAACGGTGATACTGCAATAGGTAATGGATCAAGGTTTCCTCTCGTAATATCAATTTTTATTAAACTATTTGCGCTTTGACTGCTAAATACAAAAAATAATATAAATAAAAGGATTTTTTTCATAGTTTTATCCTTTTAGCATCTCTGTTGGGTCAAAATTTAATTGAAGATCTTTCCATCTTTCATATCCTGTAGGAGGAACTTTTAAAGGCTGACAAATCCTTACTGCTCTTAAGGCACTCTCTGCTAAAATTTTATAGAAACTTTGTCCAGGTGTATTCATCCTTGCATGATCTAAAATTTCAGCTTTAAGTATTCTTCCGTCGGGTTTCAATTTAAGTTTGATACGAACAAGTAAACTTTCGTCGTAGGGCAAACCTAAAGGAACGCTCCAACATCCAAAAATTTGGGCTCTTAGAGCATCTTCTTCAGACAAAGATAGTCCTTTAGCAAAAGCCGTTTTGACGCTACTTTGAGTTAATTCGCTACTTTTTTTTTGTGTTTCTGCTTGCTCTTGTTTTGATTTATCAATTAAAGCTGCGATCTCGTTAGTGTCAAAAAGCTCTTCTTTTTCAAATTCTGAAGATTGTCTGATTTGAGGCTTTATTTCTTCCGGATTTTGTTTTTTCTTAACTAATTGTTTGGTTTCTTTTTTATCATCTGGTAATGGAATTCTATCTGGTTTCTCTTTAGCTTTCGCAGATGGAGGGGCCTGCTCAGAAACAACTCTTTCGTTTTCCTTTTTTACTTTTTCAATTATTTTTCTGGCTTTTGGAGCAAAAGGTATAAAAGTTTTATCTTTAATCTCAATAAGTTCTACTGAAACTATAGGTGGCAAATCAATGGGTTCTCGCATCATAAAAGGTAAGGTTAATGCTGTCATAAAAATAATAAAAGCGTGAAAAATGAATGAAAATAATAAACCTCTGCTCATAAATCATCAATTTTTATAAGGCTCTGATATTAGTGCCACTTTCGAAAATCCAGCTCCAGATAATCTTCCCATAACCTCAAGAACTCTACCGTAATTTATAGTTTTATCTCCCCTTACATAGATTCTTGTGTCTGTTCTGTTTTTGGATATTGCTAATAATTTTGGAACTATTTTTTGGAAAGTAACCTGGTGTTCCTGAATAAATACTTCACCCTTTGAATTAATAGTTACTGTTAAAGGTTCCTGATCATCAGGCAATGAGTCTGCTGCGGACTCTGGTAAATCAACTTGTACCCCTACGGTAAGTAAAGGTGCAGTAACCATAAAAATAATTAAAAGTACAAGCATAACGTCTACGAACGGAGTAACATTTATCTCGCTCATTGGTTCCTTTTTTGAGCGGTTAATTATAAAAGCCATATTGATTAAATTATTGATAAAAATCTTTTTGAAAAATTATCTACTCTTGCAAAATATCTTTGTGAGTCACTATTAAATTTATTATAAGCTATAACAGCTGGTATTGCTGCCAACAAACCAAGTGCTGTTGCGAATAGAGCTTCGGCGATACCTGGAGCAACAATAGCCAAGCTTGTGTTTCTTGAAATTGCTATAGATTGAAAAGAATTCATTATTCCCCACACTGTACCAAATAAACCTACGAATGGGGCTGTAGATCCAACTGTTGCTAAATAAGTAAAATTTTTTTCTACACTTTTCATCTGAGTATCAGTAGATACTTCGATTACTCTCTCAACACGTGCAGCTTGAACAGCTGAAGATTTGGATTTAGTTTTAATTAATTCTGTCATTGCTGATTTAAAAATTATAGTAAGAGGATCGTCTGATTTATTAGGAAGATTTTTATAAAATGCTTCTGCTGACTTTGATTTCCAAAATTTGTCTTCGAAAGAGCCGGTTGTTTTATCTATTCTTCGAAATAACCTTGCTTTATCAAAAATTAATGTCCATGAGAAAATTGAACTGGCAATTAAAAGTAAAATAACTGCTTTGACTACAAAATCTGCTCTTATAAAAAGTTGCCAAAGTGAAAAGTCATTTGCTCCGCCTAGGCCAACAACTTGAGTTGCGATTTCTTGCTCCATTCTTGTTGATTACGTGGAGAATGTGTCATCAATTTGGCAGGCAGGTTAGATGTTTTTATGATTAAATTACTCATTAAACTGAGCTCGGCAATCTCTAAAATATCTTGCAATTAAAATAGCATCAGCTTTATTGACGTCTTTCTTTTTACTTAATCTTCCAGATATTGAAGGATACATTTCTATAACTTTAGTCCTACTGGCATCTTTAGACGAATTAATGAGCTCAAAATGTTTTTTCCATTTATTTGGCCTTACATAAAAAATGGGTAAGTTTAATGCGGCAGCGATACCTTTGATAGAACCGAAAGTTTGTCCAAAATTAAACATACTTGTAACTCCTTGACCTGGCATTGCACTGACCTGCTCAACTATAACAAAAGTTTTACCCAAAATTATATGTTTTTTTATTATGTTTACTAACTGAGCACTATTTAACTGATTTTTATTTTTTTTTCCTTCAGACATGATTGGCATGTCAAATATTTCAAATATTTTTAAATCATCTAATACAGCGATACCACCACTTAATCCTGGATCAATCCCAATTATTCTCATTTAATACCTTTTAAATAAACTTGCAGTTATGAAAAACTTTTTGAACATCGTCATCATCTTCCAACATTTCAAGCATGCTTTCTATATCTTTATCTTCTCCACTTTTCAAACTTACAGGAGCTTTAGGTCTCCACTCAATATCTGAATAATTTAAGTTTTTTACTAATTTTTGGGCTTCTATTTTTACTTTATAGAAGTCCTCTTTATTTGTAATTATTTCATGAAAATTCTCATAACTTAAACAGTCCTTAGCTCCAACTTTTGTTGCAAATTCCAATGCTTGCTCGTCTAAAACATTTTCTTTAGGTATTTGAATTATTCCGCAATTGTCAAAAAAATGAGTTGTTGATCCAGAGCTTCCAAGATTGCCACCAAATTTTTGTAAAGCTGTTCTTATCTTGCCTGCAGTTCTATTTTTATTGTCAGTTAAAGTTTCAATAATGAGAGCAATATTTTTTGGGCCAAAACCCTCATATCTTAAATTTTCATAATTTTCAGTTTTCCCAGTTTCTGATTTACTTATTGCCCTGTTGATATTATCTTTTGGCATATTAGCCTCTTTCGCAGAGTCAATTGCAGCTCTTAATCTGTGATTCTTATCTGGATCTTTTGACCCAAGTTTAGCAGCAACAGTAATTTCTCTCGAAATTTTTGAAAAAATTTTTGATCTTAGATTATCTTGTCTTCCCTTTTTGTGTTTAATACCAGCCCAATGTGAATGACCAGCCATTTGTTATATTCTTTCCTTTAAAGATCCACCTAAAATAATTGGCTGAACTTTTTTTGCCAAACCAGTCTTCTCGTCAGCCATAACTAACAAACCAGAAATTGTTGCTTCACCCGAAGAGGGAAAGTGTTGCTTTGCCGACGGATCTTTTAAAAATCTTTTTAAAGAATTCTCTCTATTCATTCCAATTACAGAATTGTAGTCACCACACATCCCAAGATCAGTTTGGTATGCAGTACCTTTTTCCATAATTCTATGATCCGATGTTGGAACGTGCGTATGAGTACCAACAACCATTGTAGCCTTACCATCAAATAAATGTCCCATTGCCATTTTTTCACTAGTAATTTCTCCATGCATGTCAACTACGATAAAATCTGCATCTTTTTTTAATTTGATATTTTCTATAAATTTTTTTGCAGCTTGAAAAACATCATCACTTTTTTTCATAAAAATATTTCCCATTAGATTTATAACTGCAACTTTTTTATTATTCTTTGCAATAAAAATGCCCATTCCCTCACCTGGCGAGGGTTTTATGGAGTTTTCAGGTCTTAGCAATCTTTTTTCATTTTTTATAAATGTTATTGTCTCTTTCTGGTCCCAAATATGATTTCCAGATGTGATTACATCAGCACCTGCATTAAAAAAATCTTCTGTGTTTTTTTTGCTAATTCCTACTCCATTCTCAGCTGCATTTTCACCGTTTACAATTACAAAATCCACTTTTTTTTCTTTGATTATTTTTGGAAGCTTATGAGTTACAGCCTTAACACCAGGAGGACCAAAAATATCGCCTAAAATTAATATGTTCATTTATAAGTTAAAAAATACCTTTTTCTGTTAATATATAATCCAATTTAATATCAAATTTTGAAACTGGAATTTTTTTATATTTTTGAAAAGAAAAAGCAATACCAATAGTAAGAATGTTTTTATTTCTTTCGATATATTCCTCCAAAAATCTATCATAATAGCCTTTTCCATAACCTAAACGATTATGAAATCTGTCATAAGCCAAAAGAGGAACTAAAATTAGCTCAGGGTCTAAAGCTTTTTTATCTTCGATAGGTTCTAAAAAACCATAAATATTTACTTTTAAAGGATCATTTAATTTCCATTTAACAAACTTCATTTTCCCATTTGAAGAGATGACTGGTAAAGATGTTACTAGTTTGCTTTTTGAATTTAGTATTTGAAATAGTTTTATTGTATTTACTTCATGATTTGAAGGAAAATATAAAGAAATATTTTTCTTTTTTTTAACGTTTATAAGTTTTGTTAAAGGATTAAAAAAAGTTTTACCTACAGAAAAATATCTTTTTTTTCTAAGCAAAAGAAAATGTCGTCTTAGTTTTTTTTTAGATAACATTACTGAACCTTAGAGCTAGATTCGGTATTTTCAATTATTTCCTCTAAGGATTTTGTAGTCTTGTCCAACATTGTTTCATAGATGGACTGACTTTCTTCTGCCATTTTTTTTAATTTATCAATTTCTGTGTTAAGTTTAGATATTTCCGTCTCTTTACCATCTTTATAATCTACTATTAAAGATTTCATTTCTTTAAATTTATTAGATAAATTCTCAAAGCTTTCCTTTTGAGAGGTAACTCTCTTCTTCAAATCAAAATACTCATCTATAACTTGAATTGAAGTTATAAGTAAAAGTTTATTTTCCCCAATATTACCAAGCTTGTCTCTTAGATCTGAATATTTTTTATCTAAAAATTTAGTTAAATTTATTAAATCCTCCTCCTGCCCATCATCACAGGACAAGAGGTAATCTTTGTTGTTAAATTTTATGTTTATATTTGCCATTTTTCTATCTCTTCCACAAGAGAATCGGTTTCTTCTCCCAATTCCTCTATATCTTGACTAAATTGGTCCTGTAATTGGTTGGTTCTCTTTTGCTCTTGTTCCATTTTTTTTATTTGGTTTTTTAAATCATTATATTTACCAACTAAGTCATTATATTTCTTTTCGATTTCTGTTTTTTCGCTTTGTAATTGATTCTTTTCAAAATAAAGCTGCTCTAGGTCGCCTGTAGGCACACTCGGTGAGCTACTTAAATTTTTAAGTTTATCTAAAACTGTTTCAAGTCTCTTTTCTTTATTGTATAAAGTTTCCATCGTAAATTTTTTATTTATATCATATTATTGATATCGTGAATTGAAGTCTATATAGGTAATTTATAAGTGGATCCAAAATTAAAAGATTTATCTAACGCTATAAGATTTTTATCGATTGATGCTGTCCAAAAGGCAAATTCTGGTCATCCTGGTATGCCGATGGGAATGGCCGATGTGGCAACTGTACTATTTAAATACTACCTCCGGTTTAATCCGAAAAATCCTAGCTGGGTAAATAGAGACAGATTTATTTTGTCTGCAGGACACGGGTCGATGCTTTTATACTCCCTTCTATATCTAACTGGATACGAAAAAATTAAATTAGAAGATATTAAAAATTTCAGACAATTAAATTCTATTTGTGCTGGTCATCCAGAATATGAAAAAGACTCAGGTATTGAAACAACAACAGGACCTTTGGGTCAGGGTTTAACAAATTCGGTTGGTATGGCGATTGCACAAGAAGTTTTAAAAAAAAAACTTGGCTCAGACCTAATAAATAATAAAACTTATGTTATTGCTAGTGATGGTGATCTAATGGAAGGTGTTAGTCATGAAGCGATGAGTTTAGCTGGTCATTTAAATTTAAAGAATTTGATCGTTTTTTTTGATAACAATAAAATCTCAATTGATGGTCCAACTTCGCTGAGTGTTTCTGACAACTATAAAAAAAGATTTGAAAGTTATGGATGGTCCTTTCAAGAAATAAATGGACATAATTTTAAGGAAATTTTTAATGCAATTAAAAAAGCTACTAAATCAAAAAAACCGTCGATAATATCTTGTAAAACTGTAATAGGATTTGGCTCTCCAAATAAATCTGGCAAAGCATCTTCTCACGGCTCCCCCTTAGGAGATGATGAAATAAAACTAGTAAGAAAAAGACTTAAATGGAAACATGAACCTTTTGATATTCCAGAAGAATTGATTGAGACTTGGAGAGAAATAGGCTCAAAGGGAGAGAAGCTTGAAGAGCAATGGAATAATATTTTAAATAAAAAAAACACTAAATTTAAAGAAGAATACGATAGATTAATATCAGGAGAGTTGCCAATAGAATTAGACAAAATATTTGGCGATGAAAAACTTAAATTTTTTCAAACAAAACCAAAAATGGCAACAAGACAATGTTCTTCTACTGTAATCAACAGTATATCTAATATTTTACCAGAATTAATTGGCGGATCAGCAGATCTGAGTGGATCTAATAATACAAAAACTGAGAACTCAAAAGTTATAACCTCTAGAAATTTTTCAGGAAATTATATTCATTATGGTGTCAGAGAACATGCAATGGCCGGCATTATGAATGGTCTGGCTCTGTATGGTTGTTTAATTCCCTTTGGTGGAACTTTTCTTATTTTCTCAGATTACTTAAAACCTTCAATGAGATTATCAGCTCTTATGAATTTGAGAGTAATTTATATTTTTTCACATGACTCTATTGGTTTGGGAGAAGATGGACCAACTCATCAACCAATAGAACAATTGGAACACTTAAGAGCGATACCAAATTTAAATGTATTTAGACCTGCTGATATTAATGAAACTCTTGAGTGTTGGGAAATTGCATTAAAAAGTAAAAATAACCCAAGTGCAATTGCTCTATCCAGACAAAAGTTACCTTATGTTAGTGAAAGTAACTCTGGTGAAATCATGTGCTCTAAAGGAGCATACGTTTTGAAAAAAACTTCTAATGATGCCGAGGTGTCATTAATCGCTTCAGGATCTGAAATTGAAATTGCTTTAGAAGCTCAAGAAAAACTTAAAGATATAAATATAAACTCAAAAGTTATTTCCGTACCTTGTTATGATCTTTTTCTAAATCAAACTGAGAATTATAAAAATGAAGTTTTAGGTAAAGATACTTTTAAAATATCAATTGAAGCTTCAAGTCAATCAGGTTGGAAGCATGTGGTTGGTAAAAATGGTGTTACTCTTGGACTGTCTACATTTGGGAAAAGTGCCCCATATAAAGATATTTATAAATTATTTAATTTAACCAGTGATGAGATTGTTAAAACAGTAAAAGCAAAGGTTAAAAAATAATAGTATAAATGTCTGATTTAAAAATTTTTTCTAAGGACATTCCTATTAATAATAAACGTGTTATTGTTAGACTGGATCTCAATGTTCCAATTAAAAATTCGAAAATAGATGATTATTCTAGAATTGAATTTGTTGAGCCTTTTATAAACCAATTAATAGAAAACAAAGCTAAAGTTATCTTGCTATCGCACCTTGGAAGACCAAAAGGGAAAGTTGTTTCCGAACTGTCAATGAAACCTATATTTCATTATTTAGAAAAAAATTTGAATGGTAAAGTTTATTTTTACCAAGAAAAGATTGACTCTAAAGCAATAGATGCATCAAATAAATTAGAGCCAGGAGAAGTTTTGCTGCTTGAGAATATCCGTTTCTTTAAAGAAGAAGAAATCGACGATGAAACTTTTGCAAAAAAACTTTCAGGTCTTGGTGATATTTATATAAATGAAGCTTTTTCTTGTTCGCATAGAAAGCAAGCATCTATACACAAAATAACTAAATTTATTGACAGTTATGGAGGTCCTGTTTTAGAGCAAGAGATTGAATCGATTAATTTAATAATAAAAAATAAAAAAAAACCAATAACTTGTATAATTGGTGGTTCAAAAGTTTCTACCAAAATAAATATTTTATCAAGCCTGCTAGAAAATGCAGACAATCTTGTAATTGTCGGAGCAATGGCAAATAATTTTTTAAAATATAAAGGAATAAATGTTGGTTCTTCTCTTGTTGAAAAAAAATCTGAAAATATTATAAAAAATATTAATACCTTAGCTAAAAAAAATAAGTGTAAACTTATCATTCCTGTAGACTGCGCTACCTCCAAGAATTTTAATGGTGATCTAGCATATAAAGCCTTAAAAGATTTAGGGCCAGAGGATATTATTTTGGATATAGGAAAAAATACGATAGATATAATAAAAAAAACTATAGATGACTCAAATACAGTATTTTGGAATGGGCCAGCTGGGTATTATGAAAATAAAAAATTTTCGGCAGGTTCGATTTCAATTGCAAAAAAAATTGCTGAAAATACTGAGTTAAAATCTCTGATATCAATTGTGGGTGGTGGTGATACCATTGCCGCAATAAAAAATACAGGATTAGAAAAGATTTTTACACATTTATCAACAGCCGGCGGTGCATTTCTAGAATCTCTTGAAGGTAAAGAACTGCCTGGTATAAAAGTATTAAAGAAAAATTAATTTTATGAATATAGAAGAAATTGCAAAAAAAATGGTGGAAAAGGGTAAGGGGATACTTGCTGCTGATGAAAGTACTGGCACTATGGAAAAAAGATTAAAAAGTGTCAATGTAGAATGTACAGAAAAAAATAGGCTTCATTTTAGAGAAACATTATTTAGATCTAGTTCAATGAAAAACTGCATAAGTGGAGTTATACTGTTTGAAGAAACTCTGAGACAAACTTCTAGTAGCGGTATCACTATACCTGAGCTAATAAAAAAAAGCGGATCTATTCCCGGAATTAAAGTGGATAAAGGGGCAAAACTTTTAGCTGGCTCAGATAATGAGAAAGTCACAGAGGGCTTAGATGGTTTGAGAGAAAGAATGCAAGAATATTATAAATTGGGAGCAAGATTTGCTAAATGGCGTGCCGTTTATTCAATTTCCTCTAAACATCCTAGCGAGCAGTGTATTAAATCTAATGCTCATGCTTTAGCAAGATATGCTGCGTTGGTACAAGAAGCAAATATGGTTCCAATTGTAGAACCTGAAGTTTTAATGGACGGAGATCACACAATTGACAAATGTTATGATGTTACAAGCAAAGTTTTAGCTGAATGTTATAAAGAATTAGCAATACAACATGTAAATCTTAAAGGAACAATTCTTAAACCGAACATGATAATTCAAGGTAAAGATTGCAAACATAAAGCTACTTCTGAACAGATCGCAAAAAAAACATTAGAATGTCTTAAAAAAAATATGCCAACTGAAGTTCCTGGGGTCGCTTTTTTATCTGGTGGTCAAAGTGAGGTAGAGGCAACGAAAAATTTAAACGAGATTAATAAAATTAATGATACTTCTTTTAATTTTACTTTTTCTTATGGTCGGGCCTTGCAGCAATCAGCCTTAAAAACCTGGGCAAAGTCTATGAAAGATATAGCTAAAATTCAAAAAGTTTTTGATCATAGAGCCAAAATGAATGGCGCTTCAACAAATGCAAAATGGAATGAAGAGCTTGAGAAAAATTTCGCAGCTTAAAATTGAGAAGATTTTTATACCTAATATCGCCGAGTAAAATTAATAAGCTCTTCTATAAAGACCTATCAGAGGTTCTTGCTTCGGGAAAAGTAAAATACTTTCAGTTGAGACTTAAAAAATATTCGTATTTAAAGCTGCTTGATATTGGAAAAAAAATAAAAGTTATTACAAAAAAATATCAAGTTAAACTAATAATTAATGATTTCCCGGCAATAGCAAAAAAAATTAACGCGGATGGGTGCCACCTGGGTCAATCTGATGCTTCAATAGAAAATGCAAGAAAATTATTAAAAAAAAGGAGGATAATCGGCCTCACATGCCATGGTTCAAAAAAATTAATATTAAATGCCATAAAAAAAAAGCCTGACTACATAGCGTTAGGATCATTCTTTAAATCACGTTTAAAACCAAATGCTAGGAAAGCACAAAAAAATTTAGTGAAATGGTGTAGACAAAAAACCAGTTTACCAATAGTTGCTATTGGTGGAATTAATAGTAAAAATTATAAGAGTGTAATCAAACTTGGAGTAAATTATCTTGCAATATCCAGTTTTATTTGGAATAACCCACGCTTGAAACCTAAAAAAGCTATTAGTGAATTAAACTTGAAATGAAAATACAAGGGAATGAAATCAAACCTGGAATGATAATTGAGCTTAATAATGATCACTGGACAGTGCTTAAGGCTCAACACGTTAAACCAGGAAAAGGCGGAGCCTTTAACCAAGTTGAATTAAAAAGTTTGACTAAGGGAACTAAACTTAATCAAAGATTTAGATCTAGTGAAAATATAGAGAGGGCACAGCTTGAAGAAAAAGAATTTAATTTTTTATATTCAGATGAAAATGAAAGTTTTTTTATGGATCCAAAAACTTTTGAACAGATTTCCTTAAAATCAAGTCTCTTAGGAGAGAAATCAAAACTTCTTACAGAAAATCTTGGAGTAACAATTTCATTTCTGGAGGATAAACCCTTATCTCTTGATTTGCCTAAAAATATAGAATGTATCGTTGAAAATACCGAAGGAGTTGTTAAAGGTCAAACTGCATCCTCTTCGTATAAACCAGCAAAATTAAAAAATGGCTTAAGTATAATGGTTCCTACATTTATTGTGGAAGGCGATAAAATTATACTAGATACAAGAAACTTTGAATACGTAAAAAAAATAAATTAATGAAAATTAAATCTCCACAATTTAATCTAATGTATAGAGCTTGTATGAAGGCTTCAAGAACTCTCATTAGAGATTTTGGAGAAATTGAAAAACTACAAGTTTCTGAAAAAAGCCCAGGTGATTTCGTTACAGCCTCAGACAAGCGAGTGGAAAAAATAATTATAAGCGAATTAGAACAATCAGGGTATTCATTTTTAAGTGAAGAAGCTGGTTCAATAAAAGGAAAGGAAAAAGATAAGAGGTGGATAATTGACCCAATAGATGGAACATTTAATTTTCTTAATGGTTTACCTCACTTTGCTATTTCAATCGCTTATGAAGAAAAGTCTGAAATAGTTTCGGGTATAATTTTTGATCCAATAAAAAATGAAATGTATTTTGCTGAAAAAGGTAATGGGGCATATTTAAATAATTTTAGAATTAGAGTTTCTAATAAATCTGATCTTAAAAGTGCATGTTTAGTTACTGGTGGACCTAAATTTTCTAGTAAGGCAAGAGAGTCTATTTTAGAAGAGTACAAAAATATTTCTATGAGTGTCCGAGCACATATAAGGAAATCTGGAAGTGCTGCTTTGGATATTGCTTATGTGGCATCAGGAAGATACGACGGATTCTGGCAGAGAGAAATAAACTATTGGGATATAGCTGCAGGGATAATTTTAATTAAAGAGTCTGGGGGATTTGTTGAAAACATCAAAGCAGAAGAATTTAGTGCTGAAAAAGTTGATATTGTAGCCAGTAATTCAAAAATACATAAGGAATTAAGAAATTTATTGTAAAAAAATATTGAGCAAATTAAGATATTATTATAATAGTCTTCAAATGAAAAAAAAGATCCACCCAAATTATCATAAAATAAATGTAGTTATGACAGATGGTTCAAAATTTGAAACAATGTCTACATGGGGTAAAGAGGGCGACACTCTTAAATTAGATATTGATCCAAAATCACACTCTGCATGGACAGGTGGAAGTCAGAAAATATTGGATAAAGGACGTGTAAGCAAATATAACAAAAAGTTTACAAATTTAAGAAAACAAAAAAACTAAAAAATTTATTATGCCAGAATCACCATTTATGCCAAAAGCGACTGCTGTTTGGTTGGTTGAAAATACAACATTAAGTTTTAGACAGATCGCCAATTTTTGTAATCTACATGAATTAGAAGTTAAAGGAATTGCAGATGGCGATGTCGCTAAAGGAATTAAAGCATACAATCCAATATTAGCTGGTCAATTAAGTAGGGAAGAAATTGATCTAAGCTCTAAAGATCATGGAAGACCCCTAAAATTAATAGAAAGAAATCAAGAAGTAGTGGTATCAAAAGAAAGAAAGAAAGCTAAGTATACACCTTTGTCTAAAAGAAAAGACAGACCAGACTCTATTCTATGGTTGGTTAAAAACTTTCCTCAACTTAAAGATGGACAAGTAGCAAAATTAGTTGGCAGCACAAAAAACACTGTTGGATTAATTAGAAATAGAACTTATTGGAATTTGTCTAGTTTAACTGCAAAAGATCCTGTTATTTTAGGATTATGTACACAGCTACATTTTCAAAAAGCTGTAGAGAAAGCAGATAGAAGAGTAAAGAGAGAGAAAAAATTAAAAGAGAAAGAGCAAAAGTTAAAAGAAAAAGAGGAAAGTTTAAATAATAATAAAGAGGATAATTCAAATGAGATCAATTAAAGATCCAACAGTAGGTATAATAATGGGTAGTAAGTCTGATTGGAAAGGCGTTATGGAACACTGTAGCGAAACTTTGAAAGAATTTGGAATTAAACATGACGTAAGAGTAATATCAGCGCATAGGACACCCAAAAGGCTAGAAAAATTTATTTCAGAAGCTGAAAAAAAAAATTATGAAGTAATTATAGCTGCTGCTGGTGGAGCAGCACATTTAGCTGGAGTAACCGCTGCCTTAACAACTATTCCAGTGCTTGGAGTGCCAATGCCAAGCGTTACGGATGGAATTGATAGTCTACTATCAACTGTTCAGATGCCAGCGGGAGTTCCTGTTGCTACATTGGCGATAGGAAAAGCAGGTGCTAAGAACTCAGCACTATTTGCTATTGCGATTTTAAGTCGTAAATATCCAGAAATTAGCCAAAAGTTAAAAAAATTTAGAGCTGAATTCGAGAGCAAAATTCCAAAAAGACCTTATTAAAACAGATATAGACAATTTCATCACATCATGTTAATGACCCATGGAAAATATGGAGGATTTATTAAAATAGACGTTAAAGATAATAATGTGGAACAAGCATTAAGAATTCTTAAAAGAAAGTTACAGAAAGAAGGATTTTTCAAAATTATAAAAATGAAAAGCAATTACGAAAAGCCATCTGAAAAGAAAAAAAGAATAAAACTTGAAAATTTAAAAAGAGTCAAAAAGTTTCAACGTCTAAGAAATAGAATCTAGCCTCCTAAAAATTACAGGAGAAAAAATGCCTTCGGGTAAGGTTAAATGGTTTAATTCTAAAAAAGGGTACGGTTTTATTACTCTTGATGAGAATAGTGAAAAGGATGTTTTTTTACACGTTTCGGCTTTGGAAAAATCAAAATTTAGAATTTTAAAAGAAAATCAGAAAATTCAATTTGAAATAAAAGAGGAACGGGGTAAATTACAGGCGATAAACTTAAAAAGGCCTAAGAAGTAAATATCGCGGGGTGGAGCAGTCTGGTAGCTCGTCAGGCTCATAACCT
>CETH01054376.1_pt1 | contig 14858 bp, 16 predicted proteins | sample 361461 | NCBI WGS metagenome assembly CETH01 (sample SAMEA2622695, study PRJEB7988) | marine metagenome | isolation source: saline water (ENVO:00002010), including
TTTCGATTTTTAGATTTTTTAAGTGTAAAGGGTAAAAACATTCCTGTCAAAGCATATGAACTTATTGATACAAAAGATCAGATAAAGAAAGAATCTCTGGATTTAATTGAAGCTTTTGAAAATGGATTGGACTCCTACTTCAATCAAGACTGGAAAAAGGCTTTGAAATATTTTGAAAGTTCGAAGCTTTTAGAGGATGATTTTGAAGGACGAATTACAAACCCATCTAAGGTATTCATTGAAAGATGTAATCATTTTGTTATAAATCCACCTGAGTCTGATTGGGATGGTGTATGGAGTATGAATACTAAATAGAAATTTAGTCTTAATTAAATGATAGTATATAAATGAAGTCAAACGGTCATATTCTATGGGTAGATGATGAAATACATCATCTGAAACCGCATATTTTATATCTTGAAACAAAAGGTTACAGGGTAAGTACTGCAACTAATGGGTATGATGCAGAAATTTTGAATGAAAAAAATAAATATGATTTAATTCTTCTTGATCAAACCATGCCAGGCATTGATGGAATAGATACTTTAAAAAGGCTAAAAAAGCAAAGACTTATAACACCAATTGTTATGATAACAAAATCAGAGGATGAATGGTTAATGGATGAGGCAATCTCCCATCAAGTAAATCAGTTTTTAATTAAACCTGTTAGTCCAAAACAGATTTTAATTACTTGTAAGCAAATACTGGAAAAAACTAAAATTATTGAAGATCGTACAACTGCAGATTATTTAAAGGACTTCCAAAAGATCAATGATGAACTGCATAATATTCAATCTTGTGATGATTGGTGGAACTTATATCTAAGATTAGTTGGGTGGGAATTAAAATTTGACCAACATGAAGATTCTGGATTGCACAATATTTTATATGAACAAATACAAAGCTGTAACAAGGAATTCTCAAACTTTATTGATATGAATTATAAGAATTTGGCAAATAAAGAGAATAATTCAATACTATCGCCAAGTGTTTTTCAAAATCATGTATTACCAAAAATAAAAGAAAATGAAAAAGTCTGTATTATTATTGTTGATTGTATGAGGTGTGATCAATTTTTGTCAGTTATACCATACTTAGAGTCTCTATTTAATATAGAATTAACATACCATATGTCTTTAATTCCATCTGCTACACCATATTCACGAAATGCAATTTTTTCAGGGTTGTATCCTGATGAACTAATTAAAAAATATCCGAATCAAAAAAAATTATTTCTTAATAATGAAAGTAGCTTAAATAAATATGAAAACATCTTTTTATTAGATCAATTAAAACGACACAACCTTTCTGAAAAACGAGTTCACTATCACAAAATCTGGGCTATTGAAGAAGGCAATAGATTTAGAAAAAAGATTAATGATTATCTTAACAAAGACATTCTTGCTCTTGTAGTTAATTTTGTAGATATGTTGGCGCATGATAGTTCAAGGATGGATGTGTTAAAGGAAATTGTACCAAATGAAGCTGGCTATAGATTAGCTGTGAAATCGTGGTTTGAAAATTCTTGGTTTAATGATATTCTTAAAGCATTGAGCAAAAGTGAATTTCAGATAATAGTTACTAGTGATCATGGAAGCATAAGAGTTAATAAAGACATTATGGTTTCTGCGGATAGGGATGCCTCATCAGGAATCCGTTATAAATATGGTAGAAATCTTAATACAAAAAATAAAAATGCATTAATAATTAAAAATCCAGAAAAATATAGGTTACCTATCTTAGGTCCACAGTTCAATTATTTGATTGCTAAAGATGATGCTTATTTTGTATATCCAAATGATGCTAATAAATATAAAAGTAAGTTGCAAAATTCCTTCCAACATGGTGGAATATCTATGGAAGAGATTCTTGTGCCAGTCTTAAAAATGAAAGGTTTTTAATTGTGGAAGTGATTTGTAATTCTGCCCAAGAAACAAAAATATTTGCTAGTAGATTATCAAAAAAATTTCAAAATGGGCAAGTTATTGCTCTCAAAGGTGATTTAGGATCTGGAAAAACAACTTTTTCTCAAGGTATTGCAGAAGGTCTGGGCATAGAACAGCATGTGGGATCACCTACATTTAAGCTGGTCAGTGAATATGTTGGTGAAATTTTAAAATTATATCATGTGGATTGTTATAGACTTAACAATGCTGATGAATTCTTAAATCTTGGTGGCGAAAATTTATTATTGCCCGATAACGGAATCACACTAATTGAATGGGCTAATGTCATTCAAGAATTATTGCCAGAAGATGTAATTGAAATTGTTTTTTCTAGGATTAAAGGAGAGCCTAAAAAAAGGCTGTTAAAAATCAGTGGTATGGACAAATCCAATGAATGATATTACTATACTCGCAATCGAGACCTCATCAAATATTTGTGGAATATCTTTAATTAAAAATGGTGCACTTATAGATTCTTTTGATGAAGACAAATCAAAACAACACGCAGAAATTTTACCGCAATTGTATCAAGAGCTTCAAACTAGAACTAATTTTTCATTAAGTAATATTGATGCTTTAGCAGTTAGTATAGGCCCTGGCTCATTCACAGGATTAAGGATTGGGTTAAGTTTTACAAAGGGTTTAGCATTTTCAAAGAATTTGCCAATTATACCAATTTCAACGATGATGGCGCTAGCCTATAATGCAAGAAAGTTTTTACCTACGCTTGGTATTATTCATTCCCATGCAAAACGTGTGTTTTATCAAAAAATTAGATGGGTTAATACGGTTCCATATCCAGATGGTGATATTAAAGTTGCTGACTGGGATAAGTTTTTAGATGAAATAGATCAAGCAGAAAATATTTTCCAACTAAATTGTGAAAAACTTGATAAGAGTAGTGGTTTTATCAGTACAAGTTTGTCTTCTTCTTCCATTGGTATACTTGCAAACATTAATTATAATGAATTGGTTATTAGTCAGCCGTATGATTTAGTTCCAAACTATGTTTCACCTTTTATCATAAATAAAAATAAATGAGTTTAAGAAAAGCCAGGATTAGCGATATAAGTTCAATTATAAAAATAGAAAAAGGATCATATGAAAAACCTTTTTGGAATAAGAGTTTGTTAACATATCTTTTTAATAATAGTACAACTGACTCAGCATGGATTTTTGAGATAAAAAAGAAGATAATTGGATTTCTTATTGACCAACGTTGTCAAGATGAAATAAGTATTCTTAATGTTGCTGTTGATAAAAAATATCAAAATAATGGATTTGGAAAAAAATTCGTAAGTCAATATTTAAGCATTTTACCAAATAACTCTGTTGTATTTTTAGAAGTGAATATAAATAATTTCATAGCACGAAAGACCTATGCCTCTCTTAATTTTGAAGAAATTGGCTCAAGGAAGAATTATTATAATAACAATGAAGATGCTTTAATAATGAGATATGTAAACAATTCTAATTAATATGGATTGGTTTAAGCGTAAAGATAAAAAAATTAAAGAGAAAAATAAAAAAGCTATACCAGATGGCTTGTGGGAAAAATGTCCATCTTGTAGCGAAATTCTTTTTAAACCTGAATTAGATAAAAGTTTGTCAGTTTGCCGACACTGCAATTATCATTTCCGTATGAATTTTTATAATTACATCGATTTATTATTTGATGAAAATAGTACAAGTAAGCTTTTTCCGGATTTGAAATCTAGTAATTTTCTTGAATTTTCTGCGAAACGAGATTACGGAGATCAATTAAAGGATGCATATGAAAAATCAGGTATTACTGATGCAATAGAAATATTTGCAGGAAAGATTAAAGAAAGGCCCGTAGTAATGGGTGTCATGAATTTTGATTTTATTGGTGGAAGTATGGGGTCTGTTGTTGGTGAAGCTGTATCCAGAGCAATAGTATATGCTAGAAAAAATAAATTACCTCTTATAATAATTTGTAAATCTGGAGGCGCTAGAATGCAAGAAGGCGCAATTTCTCTTATGCAATTAGCTAAAACGAGTGCTCAGCTAGCAAAATTTTCAAATAATGGTGGATTATATATATCAATATTAACAGATCCTACTACTGGAGGCGTTACCGCTAGCTATGGTATGCTGGGAGATATTATTTTAGCAGAACCAGGTGCATTAATTGGATTCGCTGGTCCAAGAGTGATAAAGCAGACAATTGGACAAGACTTGCCAGAGGGCTTTCAGCGTTCTGAATTTTTAAAGGAAAAAGGTTTTATTGATCAAATAGTATCTAGGCATGAAATGAAAGATCAGCTTTATAATCTAATTGATATATTAAATTGAAAATTTTAATTACGAACGATGATGGAATTTACTCATCTGGTATATTTGCACTTTGGAATGTTGCTAAAGAATTTGGTGAGGTAAATGTTATAGCTCCCATCAATGAAAAAAGTGCAGTTGGTCATGGTATCACAATATCAAATCCACTCTATGTAAGAGAAATAAAACGCGAGGATGGTTTTAAAGGTTTTGCTGTTTCAGGAACACCAGCCGATTGTGTAAAAATTGGAGTGAAATCGTTATTATCCTTTATCCCAGATTTAATTGTATCTGGAATTAATTTAGGAAGTAATCTAGGAAATAATATTATCTATTCAGGTACTGTTGCGGCAGCAATTGAAGGTGCAACACTAAATATTCCCTCTATTGCAATAAGTATAGATTCATTTAGACCAACAAATTTTTCAACTTCAAAAATCGTAGTACGTAAAATAATTGATTTTATAAATGATAATGCTATCCCATTAGGGACCATATTAAATGTTAATATTCCAGATTGTGAACCAAATGATTTAAAAGGTTATAAAATAACTGTCCAGGGGAATCAATATTTTAACGATAATTTTGATAAACGTACTGATCCAAGAGGTCACGACTATTATTGGATGACTGGAAAAATCATTGATAATGATGAAGAGCTTAAATATGATGGATTCGCAGTAAGTAATGGTTACGCTAGTATAACTCCAATCTATTATCAGATGACAAATACAAATTTTTTAAAAGAATTAGAGATGTCAATAATTTAATGAAGAAATCAAAAACTGGTGGTGTATTGATCTTAGATTTTGGCTCTCAGTATACACAATTAATTGCTAGGAGAGTTAGAGAAAATAATGTTTACTCAGAAATACTGCCCTCAAACACCTCATTAAATTCAATTTTATCAAGAAATCCGAAGGCAATTATACTTTCTGGAGGTCCGTCAAGCGTATTTAGTGAGGATGCTCCTGATTTTGATAAAGAAATACTAAATATTCAGATTCCAATCTTGGGAATTTGTTATGGTTTACAGCTTCTTGTGCATCACAGTGGAGGTACTGTTGATTCAACAGGCGAAGGTGAGTATGGATTTGCGACTATTAAAACTGTAATAAAAAATGGTATTACAAAAAATATGTCGAGATCATCAAAAGTATGGATGAGTCATATGGATCAGGTAACTGTAGTTCCAGATGAATGGGTGGTAGTTGCATTTAGTTCAAATAATATTATTGCCGCAATAGCTAGTAAAGACCAAATGAGAGTTGCTACTCAATTTCATCCTGAGGTTTCGCAAACTGATGAAGGTCATATTTTATTAAAAAACTTTCTTTTTCATATCTCTAAGTGTGAAAAAAATTGGACAGCAGGCAATTTCGTCAATGAAAAGGTTATCTCAATAAAAGATAAAATCGGTAATGATAAAATTTTGGTAGGTGTTAGTGGTGGAGTGGACTCTACAGTAGTTGCAAGTTTAATTAACAAAGCAGTAGGCAATAAATGTTTTGCTGTGCTCATAGACCATGGTTTATTAAGAAAAAATGAAGCAAAGGATTGTGTAAATGCTTTAAAACAAGGGCTTGGGATGAATATTCATCTGTACGATGAATCAGAGCTATTCTTCTCAAGATTAAAGGGAGTAGAGGATCCAGAACAAAAGCGAAAGATTATTGGTGACCAATTTATTAAATCATTTGATCGAATTGCATCTGAGATCGGAAAATTTAAATTTCTTGGTCAAGGCACATTATATCCAGATCTAATCGAGAGCGGTGTAAGTGCTGGGAAATCTGCACATGTTATTAAAAGTCATCATAATGTTGGTGGGTTACCAGATCAGATGAATTTTGATTTAATTGAACCTTTAAAAGATCTGTTTAAGGATGAAGTTAGAAAAGTAGGAATTGCATTAAAGATCACAGATGATTTAGTTAAAAGACATCCTTTTCCAGGTCCCGGTTTAGGTGTTCGGATTATCGGTGAAATTACAAAGGAGCGTGTGTCTATATTGCAAGAGGCTGATGAAATATTTATAAATATTCTTAAAGAAGAACTGGAATATGATAATATTTGGCAAGCCTTTGCGGTTTTAATTCCAGTAAAGACAGTTGGTGTAATGGGCGACCAAAGAACATATGAAAACCTTATTGCTCTTCGTGCTGTAACCAGCTTAGACGGTATGACGGCGGACTGGTATCGTATGCCGTCAGAAATTTTGTCTAAAATTTCAAATAAAATTGTAAATAATGTGATTGGAGTTAACCGGGTAGTATATGATATCACTTCAAAGCCACCTAGTACTATTGAGTGGGAATAAATAGTATTATAAGTATTTTTATTACTTTGTTATTTTTCAAATTATTTTCAGTTTGCTAGTTTTTAATTACCGGATATACATAAATTCTTAAAATGCCTCCAAAAAAATCTCAATTAAATCAAATAATTGATGCTCTCTGTGAAGGGAAGGATGAGGACTATAAGGCGTTTATTAAGAAAATGATTTTAAGCATGAATGAAGGTGATAAATGGGGAAAATTATCTGAATTAAATATTTTGACAGAAAAATTGAAAAATAAAAATCCGTAAAAATAACTTACGTCTTTTCTTATTTAAGCATAATTTTTCGTAAATTAATAAACAATGACCAATCATAAACTTTTTTTAATTGTACTCCTAGCAAACCTTTCCTATCCTCAATCAGAAAAAGTAATACCCTCAATAGTTGATCTAGATGGGGTGGTATATAAATCAAATGAAGAAATACCTTTCACAGGAAAAGTATCCACCTTTTGGGAAAATAACCAACTAAAAGAGGAGGGTTTATATCGTAACGGTCAAAAAAGCGGGTTATGGAAATATTGGCACCGTGAAGGTCAACTTAGCTCTAAAGGAATATTCAGAAATAGTTTAAAAACAGGTGTTTGGCTAGAGTTTTATGAAAATGGAAATAAAAAAATACAAACTATATATCGAAACGGATTGAAAAATGGTAAACAGATAAATTGGACTTCTGATGGAAAAAAGATTAGCGAGTTTAGCTTTAAAAGTGGAAATAGAAGTGGTTCTTTTAAAACTTGGTATGAAAATGGAAGAAAAAAGTCTACAGGTAGTTTTATCAATGGAATTGAGGATGGGAAAATTATTGAATGGTATGAAAACGGGCAAGAATATAGAGAGCAAAATTTTAGTAATGGTAAAAAAGATGGACTTATGTTTAGTTGGTATGAGAGCGGATCAAAAAAAGAGCAGGAGTACTACACAATTGGTCTCGCAAACGGAGTACATCAACAGTGGTATGAAAATGGACAAAAAAAGATCGAGGGACATTATATCAATGGGAAATTTGATGGCCTTTGGAAACAATGGTATGCGAATGGTCAATTGTTTTTAAAAGGTAAATATAGTGAAGATATGTTAATTGGTTTATGGAATCAGTGGTATAAAAATGGTAAAATAAATTTTACTGGAGCTTATAATGAAAGCGTCAAGGATGGGGACTGGGTTTATTATTCTCCTAATGGTGCAGATAGTTCTATTATATCTTATTTAAATGGTAAACCCTTTAACGGGAAAAAAATAGATTGGTATGACAATGGGGAAAAAGAATCTGAAGTGATATATGAAAAGGGGAAAATTAAAGGTCCGCTAACCTACTGGCATGATAATGGAAATAAAAAAATAGTAGAAAATTATAGTAATAATCAATTAGATGGATCACTTATAAAATGGGATTACGATGGAAACAAGTACCTTAGACAAAAATATTCTAATGGTGATCTGAAGGAAGAAAAAAAATATACTTATTATGATTTGGGCCAAATCGAATCGACGACAGAGTATTTTTATGATAGAAATAATAAAATCACAAATGAGATTACTACCAAATGGTCAGAGAGTGGTAAAATGATTTCTAAATTAAATAATGGTAGCATATGGAAAGGGGAAGTCATTAGTTGGTGGGATGATGACTCAAAATATAAAAAACAGATTGTTACCTATCTAGATGGTAAAAAGCATGGTGAAGTAAAAGTATTCTATAAAAATAACAATAGGCTGAGATATAAAGGTAACTATAATAATGGTTTGATGGATGGGGAATGGACTTATTTTTGGGAAAATGGTAATAAAAAAGTCGAGGGATTATATAAAAATGGAAATGGTGGTAATAAAAACGAAATCACTAAGGTTCCAACAAATGGGAGAGATGGATTATGGTCAAGTTGGCATATGAATGGTGAAAAATGGTCTGAATTAAATTTCATCAATGGTAGAAAAAATGGTAAGCTGACCAACTGGTATGATAATGGTCAGAAAGAGGTTGAGGGCAACTATGAAAATGATAAGCCTGTAAATAGTTGGTTATGGTGGTACGTTGATGGAGCTCCTATGCAAGAAGGGGCATATAATGGGCAAGGTGATTTTGAGGGACTTTATTTCATTAATCCACCAGTACCTGATGTTCGTTTTCCTTAATTTGATTCTACAATGATCTCATAAATGAAATTGACTACTTTAATACATCTTGCAATTTGTATTTTATTTGTGGATTTAAATTATGCTAGCTCTGATATCGATGAATTAAAAAAGAATTCAAAAATATATTTATCGGAGATAAAAATGGAATTTGTATCAATCAAGAATAAAATTATTTCTCCTTATAACAAAAAACGATTTCCATATAAAACTCATTTGGATTCCTTACACTTCTTATCAGAAAAATTAGACACACGAAGAAAAAATTTGTTTTCTGATTTAAGAGACCTAGACCTTACCAGTAAAGATATTCAGTTTTTTGACAAATTGAATAGAGAATCAATTTTAATATATAATATCATAAATCTATTCGGAAAGATTTACTATAACTATTTATCATATAATAAAATAAATAGAGATTACTCATTTGAAAAAATTACCTCAGATATAAAAAATTTAATCGTGCTGGAGAAAAAACTCTTTTCAAAAACAGTTAAATTTGAAAAAAGATAATCATCAAGACTCATAAATAATGTGGGAGTAAATCATGAAAAAAAATAAGTTGATAATATTATTAATTATAAACTTTTTTGGTTATGAGCTTATAGCAAGAGATTCTAGTATTTATGAACTAGAAAAAAGAGTTGAGCTTCTTGAAAAACAAGTCTCAGAATTAAAAAGGAGATCAAAAGATCAGGCAATGGAAACTAAAATGCGAAATCTTAAAAAAGGTCTAAGTAAGATTAAAATTAAGAAAGATATAGGCAATCCAGATCGAGTTGGTAAATTTTTAAATGGCGATGAAATATGGGGGTTCAAAAGTTTTACTTTAAAATTTGATAATAAAGGTCAACTAAAAGAATGGTCAAAACCATTTTAAGAAAAGTATATTTTGATTATTATAAAAAACTACAACCTCAAATCTATAATTTATCTATCTGTTTTTTTATTTAGCTCTTGCAATCTATTTAATAAGAATTTAAATAATGAAAATATTATTAAAAATAAATGGTCAGGAGATGCTGTATTATTCTCTGATGTTAGTAGGCAAATATTAAGACAGAAATATATAAATAGAGGATGGACAGAGTTGAATAAGAATAAAAGTATTCCTTATTTTAAATTAAATAAACAAGAAGGAACTATTTTAGGAAATTATTATACAAACCAAAAAGAATATTTAGTGGTTCAAATGAATAATGGTAAAAAATATAAATGGGAAAAGTCTTACTGGCAGGTTAATGATAATGCTCTACCTGAGCATTTGTGCAGAATTAAAGACCTAAATCAAGCAAAACAATTAAGTGGTAATTATATTTGGCTTAATTTTATTGATGAAGACACTTCATTTATAAGTTTGCCTGGGATGATTTATAATAAATTTAAAAAGGTGCAAATCACAGGAACAAAAGTATACCAAAATGGTGGAAGAGATTGGCCCATTTGGTTGGTAATTAAATCCAATAATGAGTTTAATCCGATGGTAAGATATAATGGTAATAAAAAAATTGTTAGAAAGCAGAATTATTATTTTGACGAACAACCGCTCCCTAAGGTTTGGGGAGATGATTTGATATATAAAATTATATCAGGTAAGATATCAAAAGGGATGAGTGATGAGCAGGTTAGAATTGCTATAGGTAATCCGGATGTTATTAATAATACTTCGAGTAGACACAGTGTAAGTGAACAATGGATATATGGTGATGTAGTTGGTGAAAAAAAATATTTATCATTTGAATATGGTAAACTTATTTCAATGTAATCTTAAATTATTAATTTATAGTTTGGACATGTTTAGAATACTCATAATATTTTTATTTTTAACCTCAAGTAATGTAAATGGTGAGCTACTGGATAGTAACATTGCCTATAAAAATCATTTTGAAATAGCATTAGGAAATTTTAAATCTAAGAGATATAAACTAGCAGAGTCAGAGTTTAAAAAAATACTGATTGATAGAAAATCATTTATAGATCCAGTAACTCATTTGATGGTGGCCAAGTCTCAATACTTTCAAAATAAATTAATTGAATGTCAAAGGACATGTAATTCATTTTTGAATAAATACCCAAAGAGCAAGTATGATTTAGATGTAAGAATATTGTTGGGCGATATTTTTATTAATCAGGAAAAATATGCTGATGCAATTGAGCAGTTATTATTAATAAGGCATGAAGCGATAGATTCAACTTTGCAATACAGTATTGATAACAGAATTTTATTTAGCATAATGATTGGAATTAATTCTGATAAAATTGAGAGGTTATTATTTTCGAGTGAAAAAAGAATTAATAGGTCAATACTTAACCTAGCTAGATCTTATCGATCTTTTTTAGACGGTGATATGAATGGAATGGAATTATCACTAAGTGTTATTGATGAAGATATCATTCCAGCTCAATATAAAAATTTATACATGGGTTTAAATCGTTTTATCGGATCAAAAAATAGTAGGCATGGTACTGTAGCAATAATATTACCTTTATCTGGAAAAGATAAAATAAAAGGAAAAACATTTTTAATGGGTTTATCAGCTATGGTCACCGATTATCAGTACGATTTATTTACGCATTTTAAGATATATGATAATAAAAGTGATGATTTAATAACATTAAAAATTCTAAAAAGAATTAACCTAGATAAAACTATCATATCTATTTTGGGATATTTATCTGAGGTTTCTAATATAGCGGCCACTAGTTTTTCAGGAAAAATACCAATCTTATTATCGAAAAGCAATTATAGCGAGCTGCCAGAATTATCGGAAAATATTTATTTATTATCAACTAGTAGTGAAATTCAGGCCAAATTGTCTGCTCAATATGCAATAAATATTTTAGGATTTAAAAATATAGCAGTATTATCACCGGCTGATGATAAAAATAAAAATTATGCAGACAATTTTATTAAAGAAATGAACCAGTTGGGTGTAGATCCAGTTTCAACAGAATGGTACTACGGAAGACCAGAAAATATTAGTCGGCAATTCAGTTCAATAAGAAAAGCTGCATGGTCTTTAATTCCAAAGGAAGATCCAAATTTAGAATACCTTGACATGGAGATTGATAGCTTGGATGCATTGTTTGATGTAGATGTGGATGATTTTATTGACGAAGATGAAGAAAATAATAATATGGAAAAAATGTCTCGAAAAGACTCTCTTAAAGTTAACCTAAAAACTCTTGATGCTATTTATATGCCTATAAATAAAGGAGACCTTTCTTTTATTGGTACACAGCTACCAATGTATAATTTAGACACTAAGATAATAGGTAATGAATCTTGGATGGATATAGATATACTAGCTCAAGATATTATAGGGCCACATTTACAAGGTTTAATTGTTTTGAGTTCAGAGTATCCTAATTTTGGAATTACTGAATCCTCAGATTTGGATAGAATCTATTCAATGGGATATGATCATAGTTATTTCGTCAACTCACTTGTCAAAATTAGCACAACATCAAGAAGGAAATTTAAAAATTTATTAAAAAAAGGTGATCTTTACATGGGAGCATCCTCTTTAATTGAACTAGGCGGGCCTAGTAATAATGAAAATAAAATTGTTCGCGTTTTGGAGTACAATAAGAATAGAATGGAAACTATTGGTTACTTTAATGGAGCAGAATTAGTAAAAAATCAATCATCGATAAAATAAATAGATATCGCTGGGACGATTATAGTCCGATTTTACCTTTTCAAAACATTAAATTAGTATTTTCTAAAAAAGAAACAGGTATTAAAGATTCAAATAGTCTAATTAATCTTGCTAATATGGTTAATCTTGATTCAAATAAAATAGTTGCCATTAATCAGATACATTCACCAGAAATATTAATTGCTGACTCACCAGGGTTTTATGATCCTGCCGATGGGATTATAAATAAAGGTGGTAATCTTGTTCTTTCTATAAAAGTAGCAGATTGTTTACCTATTTATTTTGTTAATAATTTATCAAAAACAATAGGCCTTGTGCATGCAGGATGGAGAGGTATTTCATCAGGTATAATAAAAAAATTTGTAGAAAGCATAGGATTTTGTAATGAAAATGTCACTGATTTTTATGTCTTGATTGGACCTTCAATACAATCATGCTGTTTCGAAATCATGGATGACGTTGTAGATTCTTTTGATTCCAAATTTTACACCTCAATAAATAAAAATAAATACACTGCAGATCTTCAAGCATGGACAGTTTATCAGTTAATTAAATTTGGTTTTTCTAAAGAAAAAATTAATAATATAAATAAATGTACATTTTGTTTAGATGATTTGTATCATTCTTATCGTCGAGATGGTCCAAACTCTGGTAGAATGTATGCACTAGTAGGATGGACAAATTAAGTTATGCAAATTCTTGACGTCATAATATTGGGAGTATTACAGGGCTTTACAGAATTTTTACCAGTAAGCAGTTCTGGGCATCTAGTTTTAGGACAATATTTTTTACACGTTAAATCTCCAGGTAATACATTAGAAATACTATTTCATCTTGGTACACTTGGTAGCGTTATTTTTGTTTTTTTCCCAGAAATAATAAGCATAATAATAAACATAAAAAAAAAATCAACACAAAAACTCTTAATTCATATTTTTTTGGCTACGATGCCGGCTGTTATAATTGGTTTTATGCTTAGAAATAAAATAGAAGTTTTATTTGAAAGTGTAAATAGTGTTGGTTTTGCTTTGTTATTTACTGGTTTAGTTTTGATTTTATCGTCAAATTTTAAAAATAAAAATTCCAAACATTCAATATCATCCTCGATTGTGATTGGTTTTGGGCAGGCATTAGCAATTATACCAGGGATATCCAGATCTGGAATGACTATAACTATTTCCTTATTATTTGGGTTTTCACCTAGAGAATCAGCAAAGTTTTCATTTTTATTATCTATTCCAGTGATTGCTGGAGCAGGTTTTTTAGGTATACAAGATATTCAATATAGTGAAACATTCTCTATTGATATAATTATTGCAGCTATATTAAGCTCTTTTGTTGTAGGAATTATAGCCTTAAGAATACTTTTAAAATTATTGGAACTTGGGAAGTTTTATACCTTTGGTATCTATTGTATCTGCTTAGGGATGGTATCTATTTTTATATAGGGATTTATTTTAAATAGTATTAAATATTTATAAAACGCCATGATTGAATTAAAAAATGCTATAAGATCGGTACAGAATAATAATATCAAGCCAATCTATTTCTTAAGAGGGGACGATCATTTTTTACAGAATTTTTTTATAGAAAAAGTATGTAATTCTCTTTTTTTAGAAGAAAATATCAATAAATGTTTTCTCACGCCAAATGAAATGTCAGGAAAAGAAATTATTGATAGTCTTTTATTTTCTGATCTTTTCAGTACAAAGAAATTATTTATTCTAAGAGATCCGCAACAAATAAAAGGTAAACCAGCTAAAGACCTGCTCAATTATTGCTCTAATCCTAATCCGAACCATTTCTTGGTACTTGTTAATGATAATTATATGGATAAAAGTACTTTCACAAGGTCTCTAACAAAAATTGTAGATGCAATTAACGTATCCACACCTTTTGCTAATGATCTTTTTAAATGGGCTAGATTCTTTTTTAAAGAAAATGATAAAAATGCTGACTCTCTAGTTCTCGAAGAAATAATTGAAAATTATGGAGATTGTGTTTTTAACATAAAAAATGAAATTGATAAGCTATGCATATTAATCGATGATAATGAAATAAAGTCCGATGATTTGACCATCTCCAATGCTTGGGGCAGGAGTCGGCAAAGGTGGGAACTGTTTACTACTATTGGAAAACGAGACTTAGAAAAATCAATTAAACTATCTAAAGAGATCATAGGAGACACTGAAACAATGATGTCTCTTATTTACCCATTAACTTCTTTTTTTCAAGAATTATTATATGTGAAAATGAATAATGGAACTTATTCTCAATCTAATAGTTATATACCATTATCTAAATCAATAAAAAACAATATAGTACTTTTCTCAAGGGGTTTTACTAGATCACAAATTGAAAAGTCTATAAAAACATTAGAAACCATTGAGAGAAAACAAAAAACTTCAACCAGTAATGATGAATCAGATTTCATCCATTTCCTCTATGATGCAATTGGATAAAAAGTTTATATATACAG
>CETH01037460.1_pt1 | contig 14851 bp, 11 predicted proteins | sample 361461 | NCBI WGS metagenome assembly CETH01 (sample SAMEA2622695, study PRJEB7988) | marine metagenome | isolation source: saline water (ENVO:00002010), including
AAAAAAAAAATATCTCAGGATCTTAAAGATTTAGAAAAACAATCAGAAAAAGTTTATAAAAATATTTCGCTTGTTATCAACGAACCTGAAATGCTATGTACTAATATTTCAGGATTTAAAAAACTCAATGGATCTAAAGTTGAAAAAAGAGATATAGATTATATTTTAAATGAAGTAAAAAGTTCAATACAAAAAAATCAACAAAAAAATTCTATAATACATATAATAAATTCTAGTTTCATTTTGGATAATAAAAAACAAAATAGAATACCCCTAGGGAAAAATGGGGATCATTTAGGTTTACATATGACTTTTATAACTTTAACTACAAATAAAATAAAAAACATAAAATCCATTTTTAATGATACGGGTTTAAAAATTGAAAGAGTTATAAACAAACCTTTAGCCTGCGGGATAGATTTAATGATTAAAGAAAAAAAAATAAAAAATTTTATTTTGATTTGTTTTGATAAAGAAACAAGCAGCGTGGCAATTTATGAGGATTTATCATTAGTTTTTGTAAAAACTTTTCCTTTTGGAACTAATTCTATTTATAGAGACATCAATCAACTTTGTTTAATAGAAGAAGAAGAAATTAAAAACATATTAATAAAACTTAATTTTGATGATTTTCATAATAAAGGTAATAATTATATTGATAAAAACTTGTTCACAAAAACACAATTTAAAAAATTAAGTATTAATCAATTAAAAAATATAATTTTAGCTAGAGTACATGAAATGTCAGATTATTTATTTAACCAAAATAAAAATTTAAATTATTTGAACAGTAATATTATTAAAACCCACATTTTTTTTGAAGACGAATATATTTTATCCAATCTTGGAAATATCTTTAAAAAATCGTTAAAAATAGATGTATCTAAAACCCAAATTGAATTAAAGTCTTTAAATGATTTTTCGGCATTAAATGGTGCAGCTGAACTAATTTACAAGGGATGGGATAGAGAGGCGATTCCGTTAAAAAATAAAAAAAAGTCAGTAATTTCAAGTTTTTTTGAACTTTTTTTCTAGTTAATGTCTTGTAGCTTTTTGTAATATTACTTGTTTTCAAGAACTTTTTTAACTTTTGTATAACCTTTTTATGTGGGGAAACAATCAAAGTACAATAAAAGACACAATTAGTTTTACTGGCCATGGTTTACATACTGGTAAAGAAGTAAAAATTTCATTATTACCTAACGAAGCCAATACAGGAATAGTATTTATAAGAACAGATTTAGAAAAAAATAATATAATCGAAGCTAATTTTAAAAACGTATCCTCTGCTGTACTTTGTACAAAAATTAAAAATAGTTTTGGAGTTTCGGTTTCCACAATCGAGCACTTAATGGCAGCTTTCTATTTAACTGGTATAGATAATTTAATTGTAAATATAGATGGTCCTGAAGTTCCGATCATGGATGGTTCTGCAAAAGAATTTGTTGAAAAAATAAATAAATGCGGATTAAAAAATTTAAATAAAAAAAGAAAGTTTATAAAAATAAATAAATTTACAGAAATAAAACTTGCTGATAAATCAATAAGCATAAGTCCAAAAAAAGATAACTTTAATGTTAAATTTACATTAAGTTATGATAACCCGCTAATCAAAACTCAAACTAATGATGTTAATTTTTATAACACAAATCTTGAAGAAATTTATTCTGCTAGAACATTTTGTTTATTTGAAGATGTTGAAAAAGTTAAGGCGATGGGACTTGGTAAGGGTGGAAGTTTAGAAAATGCTATTGTTGTGAAAGGAAACAAAATTTTAAATGATGGTGGACTAAGATCTAACAAAGAATTTGTTAACCACAAGATTTTAGATTTAGCAGGTGATTTCATGTTAGCTGGAATGAGAATTATTGGTTCAGTTGAGTGTGAGCATGGCGGACACTCGCTTACAAATGACTTTTTAAGAAAACTTTTATCAGACACCAAGAATTTTAGTATAGTTGAGAAATCTCATAATCTGACAAGTATTCAAAACACCCCATCTGATCAAAAAAGAATTGCAGTAAACGCCTAATATCTAGATAAATTTTACGCGAACTATTTTTTTTGTTATTATTAGGTTAATGCCTAAATTTTTAATTATCATTTTTTTTGCTTTTGCAATTTTTTCATGTTCAAAAAAAGACAAAATTGCAAAACCAATACCGACGACAGAGAGCGAAGCAATTCAAGTATACCAAGAAGCCCTTGATGCAATAAAAGATGGACAATATTTAATTGCATCTGAAAAATTTGATCAATCAGAAAGTTTACTACCTCAAACTTCATGGGCGGCCAAGTCAGCTTTGATGTCAAGTTATTGTTTGTATACTTTAAATTATTATGATGAAGCTACCTTAAATTTAAAAAGATTCATTAAAATTTATCCAGCAGATAAGAATGTAGATTATGCTCATTATTTAATTGCTATAATTTATTATGAACAAATTCTTGATGAAGAAAAAGATCTTGATCCACTTATTAAGTCCAAAAAAGAAATTGAAACTTTTTTAAAAAAATATCCTGACACAGATTATGCAATGGATCTAAGATTTAAACTGGATTTGATACTTAATCAAATGGCAGCAAAAGAAATATCTATTGCAAGATATTATATTAATAATGATAAATGGATACCTGCTATTAAAAGATTGAAGGTTGTAGTGGAAGAATACGATAACACAATTTTTATTGAGGAGGCATTATACCGTTTGGTTGAAACTTACTACAGAATTGGTTTGGTCGATGAAGCTCAAGCTGCCGCGGCAATGCTCGGATATAATTATAATTCAAGTGAATGGTATGAAAGATCTTATGCGATATTAAATACTAGTTACAAGCCCTTAAAAGTTGAAAAGGATGATGATGAAAAAAAATTAGTCAATAGAATAAAAAAAATATTTTCAATAAATGACTGAGAAAAAAAAAATTAAAAAGTTATATAAAGAAAAAATAGATAAATTATTAAAATTTAATAGGGCTTATTTTGACAAAGATAAACCTATTGTCTCAGATTTTGAATTTGATAAACTTAAAAAGGAATTAGTAAATTTAGCAACAAAACACGCTTTTCTAAAAAAAATTAAAAATCTTGACAATCTTGTAGGATCAAAAGCTTCTTCTAAATTTAAAAAAGTAAGGCATTCGAGGCCAATGCTATCTTTGGGAAATGCATTTAAAAAAGAAGACATGATAGATTTTAAAAAAAAAATAAATAACTTCTTAAGCACAAAATCTGAAATTCAATTATCATCAGAACCAAAAATTGACGGTATATCTGCTTCTTTGAGATATGAAAATGGAAAATTAGTTTATGGTTTATCTAGAGGTGATGGCGTTTTTGGTGAAAATATTACGGAGAACTTGTTGACCATAAAAGAAATACCAAAGAATTTAATTGATTCTCCAAAAATTATAGAAGTTAGAGGAGAAGTTTATATTGCCAAAAAAGAATTTAAAAAATTAAAAGACAAATTTGCTAATCCGAGAAACGCCGCAGGTGGTTCATTAAGACAAAAAAATTCTAATGAGACTGCAAAAATACCTTTAAAATTTTTTGCTTATGGCATTGGAGAAATAAATCCTAAGATTTTTAATAAGCAAACAGATTTACTAAAAAAACTTAAAACATGGGGTTTTCCTATAAATCCTTACTGCAAAATAATTAATTCTATAGATGAAGTAGAAAAGAATCATTCAGATATGGAAAACTTAAGATCAACTTTTGACTATGATGTTGATGGTATTGTATACAAAGTAAATGATTTTAGTTTTCAAGAAAGACTTGGCACAACCTCTAATTCACCTAGGTGGGCCATTGCTTATAAATTTTCATCTGTTAAAGCCTCTTCAATAATAAGGGATATAATTATTCAAGTTGGAAGAACAGGAGCTATCACTCCCGTTGCAAAAATTGATCCAGTCACGGTTGGAGGAGTGGTTGTTTCAAACGCAACTTTACATAATGAAGATGAAATAACAAGAAAAGATATAAGGATCGGCGATACAATTACTATTCAAAGAGCCGGCGATGTAATTCCACAAGTTCTTTCAGTAGATAAATCAAAAAGAGATAAAAACACAAAAAAATTTACTTTTCCCAATAGATGTCTTTGTGGTTTTCCTACAAAAAAAGAAATTAGTATGACAACAAAAAAAGAAGATGCTGTGAGAAGATGTGTGAGAGGTTATGAATGTGACTATACAGCAAAAGAAAAATTAAAACATATTGTATCAAAGGATGCTTTTGATATTGAAGGCCTGGGAAAGAAAGTAATTGATAACTTTTGGAATTTGAAATTTATAAGGACACCAAAAGATATTTTTTCATTAAAATATAACAATATAGGAAAACTGGATGGGTGGGGAGATTTATCTATCAAAAATTTAAAAAATGCGATTGATAAATCCAAAAATATAGTTTTAGACAGGTTTATTTTTTCAATCGGAATTAGACATATTGGTCAAGAAAATGCAAAAATTTTAGCGAGTTTTTTTAAAAAATCTGAGGCGTTTTCAGAGCTATTTAGTCCGAAGAAAAGAAAAAACATTTTAGAAAATTTAGATGATCTAGATGGCATAGGTGAAACACAAATAAAATCTATCGAAGATTTTTTTTCTAACAATAATAACGTTAAAATTATTCAATCACTTATGTCAGTCTTAAATATCAAGGATTTTCAAAAAATAACTAAAACAGGTAAACTTAGTAATAAAAATATAATGTTTACAGGCGGATTTGAAAAAATGAGCAGATCAGAAGCAAAATCATTAGCAGAAGAAAATGGTGCAAAAATTCTGGGTTCAGTATCAAAAAAACTAGACTATCTAGTTATTGGAAATTCAAAACCTACAAAGAAAAAAATTGAGAAAGCAAAAAATCTTAAAATAGATTTGATGACAGAAGAGAAGTGGTATGATTTATTAAATAGGTGAACAAGCCTTTGTTAGATCTTTTTTTTCTTGATCGTTCATAAATTTTGATAAATTTTTCTCTACTTTTTGATGATAATTATTAAACCATTTTATTTCTTTTTTGTTCAAAAACTTTTTATTTATTAAATCTTTTTCAATTGGTGCTATAGTTAATTCTTCAAATTTATTTTTTTTAATATAAACAAGGTTTTCAATTCTTATACCAAATGAACCTTCTTTATAATAACCTGGTTCATTAGATATAACCATACCGCTTTTTAAATTTACTTTACTATTTTTTGAAAGTGATTGAGGACCTTCATGAACGTTTAAAAAATAGCCAACACCATGACCGGTTCCGTGAGGGTAATCTAATTTTATTTTTTTTAAAAATTTTCTAGCATTTAGATCAACCTGAGATCCTGTTGAATTTTTTTTAATTTTAAAATTAGAAACAGCAATATGTCCTTTTAAAACACGAGTATAAATTTCTTTTATATAACTAGATTTATTATCTAAGGAAACTGTCCTAGTTACATCCGTGGTTCCAAAAGAATACTGTCCTCCTGAGTCTACAAGATATAATTCACCTTTTTTTAATGCTCTATTTGTCTTTTCGGAAGTTTTATAATGTATGATTGCACTATTTGGTCCTGAACCAGAAATTGTATCGAAACTTGGAAATTTATAAGAGGAATTTTTTTTTCTAAAACTTTCCAGTTTTTTTTGCGCTGATATTTCTGTAATTTTTTTCTTTTTAAAGTTTTTCTTTAACCAGAATAGAAATTTAGTTAATGCCACTCCATCATTTAAATGACTCTTTTTTATATTTTTTATTTCTGTATTATTTTTAATTGATTTAAAAAAATGTATTGGGTCTATTTTTTCTATAATCTTGTTTTTTTTTATTAATAGACTTTTATAAAAAATTGAACAAGAGTAACTATCTAGCCAAACCTTTCTTTTTGATAATTGGTTCAGCATCTTTTCGATTTTATTTTCGTTATGAGGAATCACTTGAATTTTTTTTAACTTCTTCAATTTTTCTGGGTTTGTAAAAATGTTAATTTCTCCATTTTTTTTTATTAATAATCTAGCATTAGGAACAGGAGAATATATGGAGTCGTAACCTCTAATATTTAAAAGCCAAGCAACATTTTCAGGAGCGGTTACTAATAAATAATCTATTTTATTTTTTGAAAGTATATTTTTAACTTGGTTTATTTTTTTTAAACTAGTTGCTCCAGTATTTTTTGGTGAAATTGAAAAAAAAGGTTTTATCGAACCCTTTGGTTTGTTTAACCAAACCACATCAACCAGATTTCGCTTTATAGGTTTTAATTTAACATTTTTAATTTTAAATAGAAAATTCAAATTCTTTTCAGTATGTAATTTTGGATCAAAACCAAGAACAATTTTTTTATTGGATTTTATTATATTTTTGGGAAATTTTTTTGGTATTGTGAAAACTTTGAATTGTTTACCTGACTGATATTTTGCCTGAATCGTGTATCTTCCATCTACAAACAAATAATTCTTATTTTGTAAAATTATTGCAAATCCAGCTGATCCAGTGAAATTTGAAATGAATTTCAATCTATCATTAGAAGAACTTACGTATTCATTAAAATATTCATCATTTTTGGGAACAATATATCCATCAATTTTGTATTTTTTGAGTAATTTTTTAAAATTTTTCAAACCTGGCATAACCAATCGTCTTTATCGTTTAAGTAATTTTTTTTTTAGTCTGGCCCACCCAGGGCTTCTATATTCCTCATTATTTTCAAGAAGATTATCTTGGTTAAAATCAAAGTCTTCAGAAATCTCTTTTACTGGACCTTCATTTTTCTCAATACCTTCTTCGGGGAGTTCATTTACAAATCTTGAAGGTAAACTGTCCATCCATTCACCATGCCATGATCTTTGCATCGCAAAAGATATACAGGCTTTTTTTCTCGCTCTGGTTATACCTACGTACGCAAGTCTTCTTTCTTCCTCTAATGCAAAGTCACCTTTTTCTTCTAAAGATTTTTGATGGGGAAACAATCCCTCTTCCCACCCTGGTAAAAAAACAATATCAAATTCCAATCCTTTTGCAGCGTGCATTGTCATAATATTTACCTTTTCATCTTCCCATTTTTGGTCAATTGAAGTAGCTAAAGCAACATGTTCTAAAAATCCCTGTAAGTTATCGTAATCATGCATTGCTCTCAAAAGTTCTTTTAAATTTTCAATTCGATTTTCATTTTCTAAATCTTTTTTGTTTTTCAACATTTCAGAATATCCAGATTCGTCTAAAACAATTTTTAAAAGATCATAATGTTTATTTTTTTTTAGATCTAATCTCCATTTTTTTAACAATTCTAATAAATTTTTAATTACTACTTTTACTTTCGGTTTAAATTTATCTAAAATAATTAATCTTTGTGCAGAATCTTCCAAGCAAGTTTTATTTTTGGATGAAAAATTATATAGTTGTTTTATTGTTGCCTCCCCAAGACCTCTTCGAGGCATATTGATTATTCTTTCAAAAGCTAAATCATCAAATTTTTGATTAATTACTCTTAAATAGCATATTGCATCTTTTACTTCTGCTCTTTCGTAGAATTTTATTCCCCCTATAATTCTGTAATTTAATCCAATCTTAAGGAATCTTTCTTCAAATTCTCGAGTTTGATATATAGCTCTAACAAGAATTGCGATATCATTTAAAGAATATTTTTCTTTATTCTGTTTTTCAATTATATCTCCTACTCCTTGTGCTTCCTCTTTTCCATTTTTATAGCAATCAACTTTAACTAATTCACCTTTTTCGCTTTCAGACCAAAGTTTTTTACCTAAACGATCCTTGTTGTGGGAAATTAAAAAAGAAGCAGCATCCAAAATATTCTTTGTTGACCTGTAATTTTGCTCTAATCTAAAAATTTTACAATCAGGATAGACTTTATCAAAGCTCAGAAAATTTTTAACTTCAGCTCCTCTCCAGCTATAAATTGATTGGTCATCATCACCAACGCAGCATATATTTTGATTTTTATTCACAATTAGGTTAAGCCATTTATTTTGAATAAAATTTGTATCCTGATATTCATCAACAAGTATATATTTAAAATTATTAGAATAAATTTTTCTTATATCGGGATTTTTTTCAAATAATTTTACGCAGTAAAGAATTAAGTCTCCAAAATCACAGGAATTAAGATCTCTTATTTTGTTCTGATAAATTTTATAAACTTTTAAAATTTGATTTTCGAAAATATATTTTTTTGATAATTTAACGTCATCTGGAAGCAATCCTTTATTTTTCCATTGGTCAATTAAAGCCAGTATAAATTGAGGAGAGATTTTTTTAACATCAATATTTTCTGCTTTTGATATGTTTCTAATTAATTTCTTTTGATCGTCTGTATCTAAAATTGTAAAATTGCTTTTTAACCCAATTGCTTCTGCATGCCGCCTCAAAAATTTAACACTTATTGCGTGAAAAGTACCTAACCATGAAAGTGAATTGATTTTTCCGCCAAGATTTTTTAAAACTCTATCTCGCATTTCTTTGGCTGCTTTATTAGTGAAAGTCACACAAAGGATTTCTTGGGGCCAAGCTTTCTTTTCCTTAACAATATGAATTAACCTTGAGGTGAGAACTTTTGTTTTGCCAGAGCCTGCCCCAGCTACAACTAAGGTTGGGCCATCAATATTAAGGACAGCGGCTTTTTGTTGCTTGTTTAAATTATCTAAAAAATTTATTTTTTCATTCATTATAAAGAACTTTTAATTTTACATCATACTGCTTATAAAACAACATAATGAAAAGTATATCATTAAAAAATACCAAACAATGGTTGAAAAAAATTAATTTAAAAGATCCGCAAAAATACTTTAATGGAAAAACAATTTTTCCAATATTAACTATTACTTTATTATTAATTACAGTCATTTATTTAGTAAGACCCATCTATTTTAACTACTCCGAAAAAAAAACAATTATTGAAAATAAAATCAGTAAAGTATTTCAATTAAAAATGGATTTGAAAGGTCCAGTTTCTTATAAACTTTTACCATCCCCAAGACTATTAATACAAAAAGCAATTTTAAGCATAGGCAATAAGAAGGATAGCATGGTTAATATTAACGAGGTTTCTATTCCAATTTCGCTTTTCAAACTTAATAATTTAGAGAAATTTAAATTAGAAAAAATTTTAATTGAAAATCAAAGCTTAAAAATTAGCCCTGGTCATTTAAAAGAATATTTTAATTATTACACAAAACAAAAAAAAAATAATATTGAGTTTAAAAATTCAAGAATAATTTTATTAGACCAGCGAGGGAATAGTTTAAACTTTGAAAAATTTTTCTTAAATGAAAAATCTAATGATAAAAAACATCAGATTAACGGAAGTTTAAAATTTTCAGATAAAAAAATTAATATTAAATTTTTGAATAAAATTGGATCAGAAAAATATTTAGAAATTAAAGCACCTCAATTAAAACAACAACTTGATATTCGTTTTGACCCTTCAAGCAGTTTAAAAGAACTATCGGGAGAATTAAAATTAAAAATATTTGAAACTATATTTTTGTTAAATTTTGTTGGAAAAGATGATTTTTATATTTCTAAATCTTATTTAAGAAATAAATTCCTTAATTCAAAAGTTGATGGAAAAATTTCCTTCAAAGAGCAATTCTTTTTTGATCTCAACTTTGGAGTTAATAAAATAAATTTAAGAAAATTTCTAATGCAATATCCAATTTTAGAAACAGGAATAAGTAAAAAAATAAATGGACAAATCAATGTTTTAATAAATAATTCCGACTCATTTTTAGGAAAAATAAAAAATACTAAAATGCAATTAGTTTTTGAAAATGGTGATTTGAGAATCAAAAATCTTTCAGCAAAACTCCCAGAAAAAAGCGAGATTAGATTAAATTCGCTTATACTAAATGGTGGGAATAAACCTAATATTGAATTTAATTTAAATTTTTATTCTCCAAATATCAAAAAGTTCCTTAGAAAATTTGGAATTTATGATTATGTTGAAAAAGAATTTAATTTATATGTTGATGGCAATATTGATATAGAAAAAAAGAAAATAGTTTTTAAAAAAATTATAAAAGACAACAATGAAAAAATCAGCAAAAATACAATTTCAAAATTACAAAAATCATTTAATCAAACTGTCTTTGACGAAAATATTTTAGGTGTATTAGATTTCTTTAAATTTAAAAAGTTTTCCAAAGAAAATTTCTAATTTTTAGGTTTGACCATTTTTTTTGGATCAACTAGCTTAATAAACTCTTTTTCAGTTATCAAACCACTTTTTATAGCTTCAGTTTTTAAAGTAGTGCCATTTTTATGTGCCAGTTTTGCAATTTTAGCTGCATTATCGTATCCTAATTTAGGAGAAAGTGCTGTTACTAACATCAATGAATTATCAAGAAGAGATTTAATTCTTTCTTTATCGGCTTTTAAACCCTTAATACAATAATTCGCAAAAGCTTTTGAAGAGTCAGCCATAATATTAATTGATTGCAATATGTTATGTATAATCAGTGGTTTAAAAACGTTAAGTTCAAAATGACCATGTGAACCTGCCATTGTAATTCCATTATGATTACCAATTACTTTAACACAGACCATTGTGACAGCTTCGCATTGAGTTGGATTCACTTTTCCAGGCATAATTGAAGAACCGGGTTCATTTTCAGGAAGTATAAGTTCACCATATCCAGCACGTGGTCCAGATCCTAGAAATCTAATGTCATTTGCAATCTTCATCAGACACACAGCAGTTGTGTTCATTGTTCCAGAAAAATTTACGATAGGATCATGAGAGGCTAATGCAGCAAATTTGTTTGTTGTTGGCTTAAAAGGAATTTTTGTTATTTTCTTTATTTCCCTAACAATTTTTTTATCAAAGCCTTTTTTTGTATTTAATCCAGTTCCAACAGCTGTACCACCTTGTGCCAAATAATGTATTTCTCCTAACGCTCTTTCTATTCTTAAAATACATTTTTTTAATTGAGAATGGTAACCTGAAAATTCTTGTCCCAAAGTTAAAGGTGTTGCGTCTTGCAAATGTGTTCTACCCAATTTCACTATTTTGCTAAATTTTTTAGTTTTTTTATTCAACTCTTTTTCTAATAACTTAAGTGAAGGCAAAAGTTTATTTTTTGCCTTCATTGCTATCGCTATATGCATTGCTGTGGGAAATACATCGTTAGTTGATTGGGATTTATTTACATGGTCATTAGGATGAACGGGTTTTTTTGTTCCCATTTTTCCGCCCATCATTTGTATGGCCCTATTTGCAATTACTTCATTTACATTCATGTTAGTTTGAGTTCCAGATCCTGTCTGCCATACCTTTAATGGAAAATTATCATCAAGTTTTCCTTTTATAATCTCTTCAGCCGCTTTAACAATGTACCTGCTTAGTTTCTTATCCAAGTCACCATTTCTTGCATTAACTATTGCTGCAGCTTTTTTTACAATTGCTATTGATTGAATTAGTATTGGTCTTACTAAAAAATCTCCAATATCAAAGTACTTGTTAGATCTTTGAGTAGATGCTCCCCAATACTTATCACCAGGAACTTTAATTTTGCCAATAGAATCAAATTCAGTTCTATATTTCATTGATGTATCCAAGATATATTAAGCACATTTAGTTGTAAATAAATTATGAAATGACTGTGGAGATTTTATGACAAACTTTAACGATGTTAAGAAATTCATGGAAACTTTTGGCCAAGAGGTAAAGACGAAATCAGAGTTTCCATCAGATAAAATAGTGAAATTAAGATATGATTTAATTAAGGAAGAGTTAGATGAATTTGAAGAAGCTATAAAAGATAAAGACTTGACGCAGGTCGCTGATTCGTTGACAGATATTCTATATGTGACATACGGTGCAGGAATTGCATTTGGAATAGATTTAGATAAATGTTTTGATGAGGTGCAAAAATCAAATATGAGCAAGTTGGGTGCAGATGGTAAACCAATTTATAATGAAAAAGGAAAAGTGATGAAAGGGCCAAATTATTTTGAACCAGATCTAAAAAAATTTTTGAAAAATTGATTTTATTCTCCACCAGAGATATTTATTACTTCATGAGAAATAAAAGTATTTTTGTCCGAGCCCAAAAAGAAAACTAACTTTGATATTTCTTCAACTTTTGCCATTCGCTTCATTGGAATAAGACTAATTCTTTTACTTAAATTTTTTGATGGTAGATTTCGATGTATCTTTGTTTTTGTTAATCCAACCCGAATAGTATTTATAAATACATTATTTTTAATCCAAGATTTAGTAGTTGAAGGAAAAAACTCTAACCCATGCTTTGAAAGTGAATAAGGGAAATTTTTTTGTCCTCCTCCAAACTTGACACCAATTGAACCTAGGTGAACTATTCTTCCCCACCTTTTTTTATACATTTTTTTTCCAATATTTTTTGTCAGAAGTATACCCGGGATTAAATTAATTTTTAAAGAATCTAATATGTCCTTGGCATTATTTTTATAATAACTATTTTCTTTTATTACAGCAGCAGCATTAATAAAAACGTCGCAATTATAAAATAAAGGTTTTTTACAAAAATTAGAGATTTTTTTTAAGTTATTTGAAAAATCAAATTTAACAGGTGAAATATTTTTATTTTTTTTTAAAAGATTAAAAAAATTTTTATTTCCCTTATTATAATGAGCAATTATATTATAATTATTTTTTAGGTAAATCTCTATTAAGCTTATTCCTATGTCTGAACTTGCACCTAAGATAAAAACTTTTTTTTTAAAATCTTTTTTATTGTTTTTCATTCTTGATTTAAGAATAAAGTTTTCTTATTTTGTCCTTAGGCATCACATCTATTGCCTTCATTAAATCCTGATTTACATCTACAGCAAAACCTGAACCTTTTGCAATAAATGTTCCTAAATTTAAATTATTCTCTATTGCTCTAATTAATTCTATGCCTTCAATTTTTTCAATTATTCCCATTTTTAAAGTTGAATATTTTTTTAAAGCGTCGGGTTTAAAAGAAACAATAGATAAATCTCTGTAATAATTGATTTTTTTGTCTTTATAATCGAAAGGAACTTGCGCTCTACTAAAATAAAGTATTTTTCCATTCTCTGAAAAAACAACTTTAACTAAGTTTCTACTGTTTATATTTGTATTTGCTTTCATGCATGGGACAACAATATCAAAATGTGAATTTTTTTTGTGAAAATCAATTACCCTATCTATGTCTTTTGGATCTACTAACGGTTCATCACCTTGTATATCTATAATCATTTTCGTTTTTTTTATTTTTTTTGCAACTTCAAAAATTCTTTCAGTTCCGTTTTTATGATTTTTTGAAGTAAGTAGTGCTTTACCACCGTGCTTTTTAACAACATCTACAATTTTTTCGTCATCAGCACATACTATTACATCGTCGAGTTTTTTTGATAACTTTGCTCTTTTAAATGTATGAACAACGATAGGTAAACCATCAATTTTGAGTAATGGTTTATTTTTTAATCTTTTAGAATTTAGCCTTGATGGTATTAGTCCAATTATCATAAAATTTTATCCCAGGCACTAGCGTGGCTTTCACCTATAAGACCTCCGCTAACATCACAAACATCACAAGGCGAAAAATTTCTATCACTATTAATTAATCTTTTTCTTGCAGCCATAGACTGTTTTGAAGTCCATATTTCCATTATTGATTGCTTATATAAATTTCCAAGAATCTTCTTTTTTCCCCAATCATGTGAACACATAAGGACATCGCCATTGTAATCAATAAAGAAAGTATAACTTGGATAATTGCATTTTTGTTTAAGAGGACTTTTTAATTTACCAATTTTATGATCTGCTTTTTCCATCAGCCCCCCTCTATTACTCATTGTGATACCAAAATCTTGTTCTGGAGGTAAATACCTATTTCTAATAACATATTGTTTTTCGTTAAGACCAACTTTTTCGCACATTTTTTGAAATTTTTTCATGTCTTCAGGTCCATCATAAACACTTATCAAAATTGTATTTAGTCCTGATAAAAAAAGTTTTTTTAATCTATCCTCGTTTAGAACATCACCATTAGTAATAAGTTCAAATTTTGCGTCAGGAAGATATTCTCTTGCTGACTTTAAATTTTTATAAACATTCTTGTTTAGCAAAGGTTCGTTAAAACCTGAATAAATAACTAAACCTTGATAATTTAATTCAGAAAGTTCTTTAAAAATTTTAATATGTAATTCTTCTGATATAAATTCTTTAACATCCTTGTAATCTGGATCACTTCTAGGACAAAATGAACACGATCTATTACAGGTCCCAGAGTCACTAATTTCAACTAAAGAAGGAAGTGGAAATTTTTTTTTATTGAACTGTATAGTCTCTCTTATAATTTTAGATTTTCTATTTATATTTTTATCAAAGTATTTAATGTTTCTCATTGCAAATTTAGATTAGTTATGTTCAACTATTGAACACATTAAACTTAATTAATATGAGTGTCAATATAAAGTGAATTTAAATAGTTATTTGAATGGGCGTTCTGTTATCCCACTTAATTTAATTAATAAGAGAAAATAATGACATTTTGAAATACTTTATTGAGAGTTTCATCTATTTTTTCCTAATCTTGTTTTTGGACTTCATTGAGAATTAGCATGATGTTATAAACATTTTATGTATTTTAATAAAAAAAACAATTTTTTTCATGGGATCATGTTTCATCATTTCCACGGTGATGGAATACATACAAAAAGTCAAGGTTCTATAGATCAAGATGATTTTTATAAAATGATAAATTTTATTGGAAGAAATAATATTTTAGACGCTGATATATTTTATGAAAAATTAAAAAACAAAAAACTTAAAGAAACAGAAGTTTGTTTAACATTTGATGATGCCTTAAAATGTCAAATTGACATTGCTTTACCTGT
>CETH01044206.1_pt1 | contig 14842 bp, 10 predicted proteins | sample 361461 | NCBI WGS metagenome assembly CETH01 (sample SAMEA2622695, study PRJEB7988) | marine metagenome | isolation source: saline water (ENVO:00002010), including
ATAAATGATCATCTATCTCATTGAGATAACAAGACTCGGCTTACAGACTAGCTCAAAAAATTAGGTACTAAAAAGAGATTGTAACCAGTGAAACAAATAAGTTCAATATTATCAAATAATAGTATGTTTATATTTTTCGTTGCTAATTGGAAACAGATTGGCATTATCTTTTGTCTGGTAATATTTATATCATTCTTGTTCCCAAGGGGTGAGGTTTTACAGTATTCCTATAAATTAAATGATATTACTAGAGAACCAATAATTGCACCTTTTACATTTCCCATATTGAAAAATCAAAATGACTATGAAAAAGATAAGGAAATTGAAAAAAAATCTGTTCCTTTTATTTTTAGTAGAAAAAAAAATATTGTTGATAATCAATTAGCTGGGATAGATAATTTTTTTAAATCAATCAATGACCTTAGGTCAGCCAGATTTAGATATAACGAATCAAAACAATTATATTACGAGCGGAAGTATCACCTTACTGCTGAAAAAGCAAAAAATGAATTTATAGCTGATAGTACTAGTTTATCTATTGTTTTAGATTCATTTAAAGATAAATATCCTTTCACAACCTCGAAAGATTCTTCATGGAAAAAATATATCGATGTTGATACAGACCCTAGAAAAATGAAGGATTGGATAACCCACAAAAATATTGTAAGTCAAATAAGTAAAAATAGATGGTCTGAAGGCATATATGATATTTCATTGGATAGCATAATAAGTGATAAGGTGAAGATTAATCAGGGTCAGGTTCCTATCATTGTAAAAAAACAGGATTTCAACAGTTTAGAGGATGCATGGATAAAAGCGAAAGAGGAGTATAATGATAAAATAAGTACAGAAGATCCCTTCTCTGATATTGGTTACAATATCATTGTAGAGTTTATGATCCCCAATCTTTTATTTGATAGAAAATTAACTTTATCAAATCAAAGATCAAGTATTAAGCAAGTCCCTCGAAGCAAGGGTGTTGTCCTTGAAAGAGAGTTGATTGTAGATGCAAACATAAGAATTACAGAAGATGTACTGCAAAAATTAAATTCCTTAACAATCGCAATTGATAATCAGAATAGAGGTAGATCATTAAACAATATATGGAATTATATTGGTAGGGTAATTTTATTATCAATAGTCATTTCATTGTTCTTTACGTTTTTATACATGTATAGAATAGATGTTTTCACTGATTCAAAGATGATTCTTTTAATGTCAGTAATTATTTTACTACAAATGTTTTTGGCATATCTCATTATCATCTATTTTGAGTCTTCAGAATATCTTGTTCCTGTTGCTGTCGGGGCAATGACATTGACTATTTTATTTGATGCTAGAATTGGTTTTATGTCAACGGTCGCAGTATCAATATTAGTTGGCCTTATGATGGGTCAAAATATTGATTTTGTTATAACTTCATTATTTATTTCAACTGTCGGAGTCTATAATATTCGTGAGCTAAGGAAGAGGAGCCAGCTATTTATAACTATGTTTGCTTTAATTGGCTCTAGTATCATTGTTATAATTGCACTTGGTCTTTTTAAAGAACAAACTTGGTCGGATATGTTTGTGGATATACAATTGCTCTCCCTAAATAGTTTTTTAGCACCGATACTAACTTATGGGCTAATAGGTCTATCTGAGATGGTTTTTGAAATAACCACAGATCTTACTCTGATAGAACTATTAGATTACGACAGACCTCTTTTAAAACGCGCCCAGAGAGAAACAAATGGAACCTTTAACCATAGTATTGTTGTTGGGAATTTAGCTGAGGCTTGTGCAACTGCTATTGGAGCTCATTCGTTACTATGTAGAGTTGGTGCTTATTACCATGATATAGGTAAAATGGTAAAACCAGATTATTTTATCGAAAATCAATATATCGCAGATAATAAACATGATGTTTTAAAACCGACCATGAGCGCAAAAATAATTCGGAATCATGTTAATGATGGATTACTACTTGCAAAAGAATATGGACTCCCCAAGATTGTATCTGATTTCATACCCATGCATCATGGTACGACCAGAGTTGAATATTTTTATCGGCAAGCATTAGAAGCAGTCGATGGAGATAAATCTAAAGTTGATGAGAGTCAATTTAGATACCCTGGGCCTAAACCTAATACGAAAGAAACAGGTATATTAATGATTTGTGAAGCAATAGAAGCTGCGGTTCGGTCAATTAAAGACCCTGATATAATGAAGATTGAAGCTATGATTGATAAAATAATTAAACAACGAATTGACGATGGTCAGTTAAGTGAGTGTCCATTAACACTAGATGAATTGAATAAAATTAAAGGTACGGTGGATGGAAATACAGGTATGCTACATGTACTTCGGGGGATATATCACATTCGTATTGAATACCCTGACGATAAATAAATATTCTTCCAAATTAAAAATTCAATGAAACAAATCGTAATTCATTCTAATCCACGATATGATATGCCTAATGAAAAAATTTGTAAATCAATTGTTAGATATGTTTTTAATATAGAGAAGGTAAACTTATACGAAATTAGTATCATATTTACTTCGGATATTTATGTGAGTGATTTAAAAAAAAGATTTTTTTTAAAAGACCAATGGACAGATGTGATTGCCTTTCCGCTACATAGTAATAAAAAAGAGAAGATTGAAGGTGAAATATACATAAGTATGCCAACGGCTAAAAATAATGCTGATAAATTTAATCAAGCTTTTGAAAAAGAAGTGGCAAGATTAGTCATTCATGGGGTTCTTCATTTATTAGATTACTCTGATCATTCATTAGAAGAAAAAAAAACTATGTCTAGTATTGAAGATAATATTTTAAAAAAAATAAAATGGAAGGAATTATTTGATAAATAATTTAAATGAAAAAACAAAAATAAATTTTGAGAAATTAGTACAATTAGTAAAAAAACTTAGGAGTGAAAATGGCTGTGAGTGGGATAAAGTTCAAACTAGTGATTCCTTGATTCCCTATTTTATTGAAGAAGTTTATGAACTCGTGGATAGTATTGATAATAAAGATCACGAGAATACTAAAGAAGAATTAGGTGATGTAATGCTTCATTTGGTTTTTCAAGCTCAAATTTTAAATGAAAAAGAGTCATGTACAATCAATGATATTCTTGAGAACATTAATGCAAAATTGATTGATAGACATCCTCATGTTTTCAATGAATCCCATAAATCAAAAAATGCCAAAATTAATTGGGAATCACAAAAACATTTAGAGAAAGCAAGAAAATCTAGACTAGATGGAGTCCCAAGTATCTTACCATCAATTATTTTATCTCAAAGAATACAAGAGAAAGCTTCATTGGCTGGTTTTGACTGGGATGACGTTGAAGACGTTTGGTTAAAAATAGATGAGGAAATAAATGAACTAAAAACTGCCAAGAATAAAAATGATTTAGATAACATTCATGAAGAAATTGGTGACCTTCTTTTCACTGTAATTAACCTTAGTCGCCACTTAGGTATTTCTGCTGAAAATGCTTTAAGAAAATCAAATAAAAAATTTATGAGAAGATTTAAAATGTTAGAATGGCAAATAAATGATTTAAATAAAACTATTGATGAATGCTCATCAGAAGATTTAGATAAAATATGGAGTAAAATAAAAACTAGGTAGCTTGATCACCCTGTAATATTAACTCTGAAAAATTTTGAATTATATCATCAGTAATTAGATAAAATCCCTTATTTTTATACCTAATGATAATTTCTTTTTGAAGCCACATAAAAAAGTTTTTCTTTAGGTCTTTTTTTCTTTTTTCCTAGCAGCTGGGAATAAAATATTATTTAATATTAGTCTATATCCAGGCGAATTTCTATGCAGTGACAGATCAGTTGGGGGATCTCCAACAAAGTGTTGATAATCTTCAGGGTCATGACCTCCATAAAAGGTGTAAGTACCTTTACCTAATTTCCCATGCAGATATTTTACTTGGTCTGATGCTGGGTCTTCACCCATTATAATTATATGGTTTTTAATCATTTTTTTATTAAACCCAGTAGTCTGACCCATAAATCCTTTAACAATAGGGACATGATTTTGTGTTAACATAGCGGGCACAGGGTCATACTTCGCTGAAAACTCGAACAATGAGAAATAATCGGCTTCAGCTCCTCTAGTTACTGGGTTATGGCTTGGAGGATAGTCTATATCTGAAAATTCGTATATCATTGGGTCTGCGTAAATCTTGAAATCTTTGAAAACAAGAGTTTTTGAGTAATCAATCTTGTTATGTATGTCATTATCTATTGGTGTCCCATCAAAAACGCTATGTACACCATCAATATTTTCCAGCGATAGAGAAATATCATAAGAATCAGTGGCTGAACACATAGCAAATAAGAACCCACCATTTGATATGTAATTTTTTATAGCTCTTGACACAGCTTTTTTTTCTTCGTGGACGCTGGGCATACCATACTTTTTGGCTAACTTCTCAAATTGAGTTTTTTGTTCGATATACCACGGGGCATTATGATAATTGCGATAAAATTTTCCATATTGTCCTGTAAAATCTTCATGATGCAGGTGAAGCCAATCGTATTTTTCTAAGGTATTATTAAAAACCTCATCATCCCATAATGTCTCGTAATTTATTTCAGCATAAGTTAATGCAAGAGTTACTGCATCATCCCAAGGTTGTTTATTTGGAGGTGTATAAATAGCAATTTTAGGAGCTTTTTCTAGTAAGACAACATCCATATTATTTTGTTCAATCGTTGAATAAATATCGAGTATTTGATCTTCAACTTTTAAAAATGTCACACCTCTTATTTTACATTCAGCTTGTATGAATGGATGGCTATCTATTAAAAATGATCCTCCTTGAAAATTCAAAAGCCATTCAACATTAATATTTCTTTTCAATACATAGTATGCAATACCATATGCTTTCAAATGATCATTTTGTGTTTGATCCATAGGGATTAGGATTTTTTGCCCGTTAATTAAATTGAGCGTAAAAATAATGATTATAATAGCTCTACACATTTAACTATTGTTTAACATTCTTATGTGATACCTAACAGGTTCAAAATAAATTGAATCCGTATAGTTGTTTATTATCCGCATATAGTATGTCATTGCTTTTTCATTGTCATTGTAAATTTGCTCATATATTTGACCTGCCATAATTATGCTTTTATCACCAAATAAACTATTTTCAATTGAAATAATTTGTTTTAAAGCCTGTTCAAAATTTTTCATTTTCACTAATAAAATTGCTCTTCTCAACGAAATCATTGGAATTATTTTTAGATTTTGGTTTTGATCTATAATATAATTTAGTAAATGACTAGCTTCAGATATTTTTCTCTGTTTTAATAAGTATTCAGCCTCGAGGAATTTTTGAAAGGCTTTTTTATCAGCGTCATCCAAATTAGTGTAGTAATGGTTTATTATATCTCTAATTTCCATTAGATCATTAAAACTGTTATTTATAGGTGTCATTGCAGCAAACATTTCATTAATAATTGATATCGCTGTATCTGGGTTACCTGAAAATAAATGCACTTCGATCAATTTATTTTTTATCTCTGGTATTTGATAAATATTATAAACAGAGTCTAAAAATGTGATAGAATTTTCGTGTTCACCTTTTGCTAGTAAAACATCCCCAATACGGAGTATAATATCTTTTTTTAATTTCATAGGGGGGTTTTTTGATAAAGCATTTAGGTATAAAGTTGATGCTTTGTCAAAATCTTCAATAATCCTGTATTGAATTTCGGCCAGCCTGAATTGTGCTTCGGTAATTAATGCAGATTCAGGAATACTAACCAAAATTGAATCATATATATCTAAACTAAATCGAAGGTTATTTGGAGATATTTTTGAGTGTATTTGAAAGGCATCTTCAAAAAATATATTATCGTTATAAAAGTAGGGGATTATATCCTTTGTTTTGATTGGAGAAATTTGATCTTCGAATGTTTTTGCCAGTCCCAATAGAGCTTCACCATATTGGTAACTTTTTAAATTTTGTTTTAGTGCATATTCATATGCATTAACAGATAACGAGTATGAATTCTCTTTTCTAAGATTATTTGCAAAATCAAGCCATTTTTTCGGTTCGAAAAATCCTCGCTTACCCCATTCTAAATAGGTGTTAAATGAATTTAAATAATCTCTATGTTTAAAATAATGATCAGCCAATGTTGGCAGTAAAACCTTTGGGTACTTATTACTTACTTCTAATAATTTTATTTCAATAACATTTTTTGCTTCGCTATCATCACTCATCATTAAAATTTTTCTAGATACGGTTGATCCTTTTCCAGGGTTCGATAGTAATGTTAAGATATATTCATCAATAGCTTTTTTATACTCTTTTCTTCTTTGATAATAATCACCTAATTCCTGAGCTAAAAAGCTTTCACCAAAATTTCGTCTTCCTTTTTCAACCATAAAAAATATTTCATTTTCTTGACTATATTTATCATAAGTTGATAGTAAAATCCTGTAATAGGATTTATTACCTTTAAAGTTTAATAATCCATTTGACCATATTTTTTTTGCTTCATCAATATTTTCATTTAAGAAATGAAATTCTCCTAGTTCTATATTTATTTGAATATCTTTAGGGTTCCTATCTAGATAATATTTTAAAAAATTAATTCCTTCTTCATAGCGCTGACTTTTTTTATAAACATTCTTCAAACTCCTTACCGCTTGAAAATTGTTAGGGTTTTTATTGATTACATCCATATATATACTAATTGCAGCATCCCAATTTTTATTTATTTCATGCATCCTAGCTGTTTTTAAAGATGATGAAAACTGGCCATGTGAAAATGAAAACGTAAAAAAGAAAATAATTATTTTAAGGTAAGATATCTTCATTTTTTTGGATTTCAATTTGGGTCATTGAATTAAAATATCTTTTTATCATTGTTTGATACTCTCTGGTATATCCTGAATTAAGAGAACGGTTTAAAGCATCTAATGCAATATTTTGCCTTTGTCCTAAATCTAATGGCAATCCCCCAGGACTTATGTATTTCATAGTGGTATCGCTTGAGAAGGACTTTCGCTCATCTTTGTAGCCTCTTTGTGATAAGGATGTCTGGCTATCAAGCATTCTAGATAAAATTCTCCGTTGTTTTTCTTTTGTTTTTCTATTGTATCGATATTTCGATAAATCTGATATCACTTCTTCCATATCTTTTGCAATCCCACTTAAATCACCATTGCCTTGCTGTTTCCCTGATTGCCGAATTTCTTTAATTAGCTCCTGTAGAGTTTTTTGAATATTTTTTTGTCCGTTTAACATAGACTGCAATATTTGCCGCTGAGCATCACTTGACAGTTGCTCCATATTTAAATTCATTCCTTGTTGGTTAAGTCCTTGCTGTTGACCAGCCATTTGTTGCATCATTTTTAAGAATTGTTCAAATCCGCTTGCAGATCCTGAAGATTGCATCTGCTGGATACTCTGGAATAAATTTAAAGCTGCAGAATTTAATCCCTCCATTGCTTGATTTTGATTCTGGCTAGCTTTTCTTATGTCTCTATTTGTTATATTTGATTTAGTTTGTTCAATTGAATTATTAGCCTTCCCGATGGATTTTCCAATTTGTGGTGTTATTGAAAAGGTCTCTTTTGAAAGGTCAATCATTTGATTGATTGTTTGATTCAATTGATCCTGAATTATTTGCTGCCTGTTCGCCATTTCTTTTAGCATCGATGAATTTCTTGAAAGTGACAAGGTTTCTTCCCGCAATTGTTCTTGTTTTTTTGATAAAAAAAGAACATCTCTCATTATCTTTTCTAATTTTTCTGCCATAACAGAGACAGTTTCATTTTGAAATTCTTGTTGTATACTTGCCAATTCTTTCTGAATATTATTTAAATTATTCAGTGATGATTGACTAGAAAATCGAGCAGATTTTATATTTTTATTCTTCAAATCAGAAATTGTCTTTTCAATATTTTTACTAGCTAAATTGTAATCAGAATTGTTTTTTAGCTCATCAAGTCTTGTCGAAGATTTTTGACTGAATGGTTTTATCAGTTCTGATGCTTCTTGAATTTCATTTTTAATATTAGCTAATTCTTCAAGACCTCTTAGTTCCTCTTGCCAAATCCTTTTTTCATCGGACGTGTTATCGAATGATTCGATATCCCTATCTAATTTATCTTTTTGTTGAACAAGTTTTTCAATTCTGTTTTTAATTTCAGTCAATTTTTGTTCTACCTGTAATCTTTTAAAGATATCAATATATCGGTCTAGTTCAGACTCTATTTCTGATATATTGCTTGACATGTTTTCTAATGCTTTTTTTAGTGACTGTAGGTCCATTTCCTCAAGTGAACTCTGTGTTTTATTTAAGTTATTTAATAAACTTTGAGGTATTATATTTTTTAAAAGAGTTGATAATTCTTTGAATTTTCCCATTAAATCTGGATTGAAAAGTTCATGTTTTTCACTTTGTTCCATCAAACTTTCAATTGCATCTGAAATATCTTTCATTTTATTCAATTCGTTTTTTGCCTCATCAATTATTTCCTGTACCCGTTGCTTTTCTTCCCATTTAAGCTCATCTTCTGTCTTTAAAATATCTAACTCCATATTGTTAATTTCATTTTTTAAAACTATTAAGTCATCAATGCTTTCACTTATTTGTTCATTTATATTTTCTTCTTCTTGTTCTAGTTTTGCATAAAGATCAGATAGAGAGGGTACTTTTGCGATAAATGTATTCGAGATCGTTTTTTTTGGACCTGAAATTTCGTCATTATCAGATAATTCAAAGTGATAATGTACCTCGTCATCTGGCATTAGCATTAGATCAGATAAATTCCAATGCGTTTTTATAATTTGTTTAACGGTATCCTGGCTTAACTCCGGTATGATAAACATTGAAATGTATGGTTCTACTCCTAAATAATCTGGTCTTCGTATTTCATATGCTAACTGTAGATTTTTAAAGCCATAGTCATCCTCTATCTCTAATTCATATTGAATTATTTGACTATTTCCTAGGGTAATGATAGGCTCTGGTTTTATCACTCTTATATTAGGAAAATTATCTGGCAAAATGCTTATATGATATGGTATAGGATCTCTATTTGTAATCCCTCTTGGATCAACAAGATGAACAGAGAATTTGCTATCATCCTTAATAATAAATTCACCAGTAGCTTTATTTTCTTTAGTTTCAAAGAAAATAACAGAGTCATTTAATTTTATGAAACATGATTGAAGAATTCTATTACTTTCTAAATTTATTTTTATGATTGATCCTTTCAAACCTTGCACAAGAGCAATGCTCCCGTCTAAGATCTCAGGGGAAAGCTTTGAATAAGCTGGAGGTAAGATTTTGATTTCGAAATTATTGAGTTTAGGACGATCGGTTACAAATATTGTATCTGTCTCCGATTTTACATAGTGCCATGCTTGGTAAAAATGTTTAGCGTTTACTATGGCATTACATTCGTAATCTTGAAATAATTCAGGTAATTCAAATTGATAAAATCCAGCAGGATTTAATCCAGTTTTTAGTTCGATAATTGATGAGTCTCTACTATTAAGCGTTGTTTGTATAGGGACTAGTCTTAATAAAACTGAATCAGGGTTTCCTCCTTCAGAAATAATTGCAACAGAAGTTTTTTCCCCTCCTAAGATATGTTGATTTCTTGTTTGGCTATAAAGTTTAAAAGGTTTTGGCGCTAAAAATTCTTCATTAAAATTTTTCCATCTGTAAAATGCATCTTCGCTCTGCTTCCAGGAAATCGATAAGATTATAATAGAAGTTAACATCACTATTGTAGTTATAAGTTTTATTTTTAACAAATAACTTTTATCAATAATATCATTTGGAGCTGTAATATTAATCTTTTTAGCTATTTTGTCGATAAAGGTATTAGCTAGATCTTTTGATTGTGTCTTATTAATCTGCGATTCTATCTGAAAAGCATTTAGCGCTGTATCTTGGTTCTTCGGAAAAATTACTTTACCGATAACTTTTGCAAGGTAATTCCATGAGTATTTTTTGTTACGATTTTGTCTGATAACGATATAAGAAATGACCAGCCACAATACTGTAATTAGGGCAAAAAGACCAATTATTGACAAAACTAATTTTTTATAAAAGGTGGAGAAATAAAAAACAGACTCTAATAGAATTAATATTATTAATAATCCTATAAAAATCATTAGGAGAATAAGCAGAATGCCAGCAAGATCCATTTTAATCTTTTCGCTTCTGACAGAATTTAGATATTTTTGTATTTTCATTTTACTGAGTTAAAGCAAAGTATATGATATTTACTCCCATTTTTAATGCAAGGTCCCTTTTTTCTTCACTATTATTATGAACAGTAGCATCTTCCCATCCATCCCCCAAGTCTGATTCAAATGTATACAATATTACAATCCGCTTATTCTCAAAAATTGCTAACGCTTGTGGTGGTTTATTATTATGCTCATGAATTTTAGGTAGACCGTTTTCAAATTTATAAAAGGAGGAGAAGAGTTGATGGGTATGTGGAAGTTCTATGAATTCTTTATTTGGGTATACTTTTTTTATTTCTCTCCGAAAAGATTTATCCATTCCATAGTTATCATCAGCATGCAAAAACCCTCCGTTATTTAATATTGATCGCAATTCAATAATTTCATTTTCTGTAAATCTAATATTTCCATGCCCTGTCATGTAAAGATATGGATATTGTTTTGCATTATTATCACTTAACTTTATCCTAACCTCTTCTGATGCATTAACCATAGCTGTATTTTCTCTTAAATAATTTAACAAATTTGGCAAACTGCTAGGGTCAGAATACCAGTCTCCACCACCACCATATTGTATCCTAGCTATCTGAAATTCTTGAGAAAGTAAAACCCCTGAGAATATTGATATAATGATTAATTGTTTTATCATTTTATATATAAAAACCAAAGTGACTAATTGTTCCTTATATTATAATAATTTTGTCCCCCATAATATACCTAGTCTCTTATTGTAAAAGATAACTGAATCATTAAATTTGAATAGATGGTAAAACAAAAAATATTTAATTCGATTGTAATAATTCTATTAATCACTGGAAATCATTATTCCCAATCATCTTTAGAGAAAAGTCCCAAAAAAGTATTTTGGGGTTTAATAACCATAGATGAGAAAAGTGAGTATGAAGATGGTTACTGGTTTGATAGATGGTTTAGGTCAAGAGAATTTGCGGCTCCAGTTACTTATATGCCAGTTGAAATTCGTTATGGGCTAGGATTTAATGGAAAATTTTCAGGGAGCTCATTATCACCTTCAGCGGACGAACTTGATAATTGGATTTGGTTTGATAAAGATATTTCAGCTTTGGATCAAGAATTAAAAAATGTAATTGGGACTGCAATGGACATTGACTTTGCTATGGTGAATGTCCCCTACTTAATAATGAATACAAGTTGGATGAATTTTTTGACTGGCATTAATTACAGGTCAAGTTCAATTTTTGTTCCAAAAAATATACCAAATGATTGGAAAGAGGGTACGATCATAAGTGGGAACAGTATACAGTTTAAGCCAGAAATAAAAGAATACCTCATTACAAATACCATTCAATGGCAACCATTCAATCCTTGGTATATTAATTTTCGATACGGCTATGGGTTAGCTTCCTCAAAGTTCTATTTTGATAAAGACATAGAAAAAATAAGTACTAATCCTAGTGGAAGTGGAACTTCAATGGCCTTTGGTTTAGGATTTAGATATATCATTGACCCTGGGAAATCAAATCGATTTTCTATTGGCATTGACCTTCGCCATTCTTATACAAAAATAAATAAGATCACGGACCCAGATAATGTTACCCCATTTAATCGATTTGATATTGCTAATTATGGGATATACTTTACTTTATCCACTTTTTACGGAGGCGATAAAACTATTGGAGATGAAGCAAAAAATATTTACTACAAAAAAGATTTTTTAACATCAAAGAGTAAATTTCTAGAATTCATTAAGCAATATCCGAACCATTCAAATAGATATAGGGCAATGAAATATATAGCTGAATGTGATAGGAAAATACCGTATCAGATCATGGGAGAAGGATTGGCTTTCGATGATTTAGGTGAATCTGAAAATGCTTTAGGTAAATATTTGAAGGCGAGATCAAGAGTTATAGAGGATGATACTCTCATCATAGAAACTTTGAATTTTCGAATTGACGAGATTGCAAGAAAATGGATGAATTCGGCTGAATTATTATTAGATAAAGGTTTTTACAAGGATGCACTTTCTTTAGTAAAAAAAGTCTCAAAATTTTCTGATATTGGAAGTATTCAACTTAATAGATTTAGATCCCATGTCATTCTTTCTGAAGGGGAAAAATTACAATCCATTTTAATTCTTGGAAAAGCTATGGAGAAATATTCTAAAGCATTAGAGTTGAACAGTAAATTGAGTTCAAAAGTATTTGCATTACAATATCAGGCGGGGATTCAATTGGCAGAACTCGCTGATAAGGTAGATGAACCCGATGAAATAATATTAGCTATTCAATCTCTTAAAGAGGCTAAAAAATTATCTTCTGAAATTGGTTCAAGGAATGAAAAACTATTAAAAGATTTAGATAACAAGTTAGAACGTTTTAATGATTATAAATCTGATATTATTATAGATCATAAAATGTCTCAAGCAAGGTATCTACAAGCAATCGCTAGGTCTCCTAGATTGACCATTGGGATGACATTGCCTTTGATTGAAGAATTATTAGGCTCTCCTCATGAGAGAGTAATATCTGATAAAATGATGGAAAAACAGCAGCTTTTAATCTATAATTTAAAGGATAAACAATTACATTTATCTTTTAAGGATTTTATTTTATTCAAAATTGAAGAGATCTAGTTTTTTATATTTTAATTATAATCCACATTGTAATCAGGGCAACATCCTAATTAGTTTTATTTAGATGAAATGTTCACAAAATATAGTACTTATTTATTTTTTATGGAGTTCTTTATTTTCTCAAACAGTCCAAAGAGATTATAATGAGGAGCTTAGATATCAAAATGATGCTATAAATAAAATGAAAAAAGAGATTGAAGATCTGAGCTCAAAACTAAGGAAAGCTAATATTAATGAGACATCAACAAGTAAAAGAATTACAAACTTAGATGAAGAAATAGCTTTAATTAATAAACTTATCCAATCTCTAAAAAAAGAAGAAAAAACTAATAGAAATAAAATTAATATTTTAAAGGAAGAAATTAAAATAAAAGAAAACGAATTAAATATTTTAAAAGAAAGATATAAGAGAAGAGTTATAAACACTTACCAAAAAGGTAGAGTTTCTGATTTGGAAAAAGTTCTATCTTCTACATCATGGCGCCAAGCAGTTTATCGTACCCAATATCTTAAAATCATTTCTTCAATTGAACAAAAAATGACTAAAGAAATTGAAAGTTTATTAATAAAGGTGAATAAAGATAAACTAAAATTAGAATCTTTATTAAGACAAAGCCTAGCATTGAAAAGAGAAAAGCAAAAGCAGATGACATCCTTGAGAAAAATGAGAATAAAGAGAGAGAAAGAACTAACAAGGATAAGGAAAGATAAATCTGCACTAGCTAATTATATGCAGGAAAAGGCAGCTGGCATAAAACAATTAGAATCTATAATCAAAAAAGTTTTAGAGGACAAGGCAAGATTCGAAAGAGAAGAAAGAATTCGCCAGCAGCAAGAAGTTTTAAAGACTAAAGAGTTCAATTTGCTGAAAGGGCAATTACCTTGGCCAACTGAAGGGAGAGTAATCTTAAAATTTGGTAAGCAATGGAATTCAAAATTAAAGACTACTACTGATAATCCAGGGATAGATATCAAGGGACAACCTGGTTCCCCTATACGATGCACCATGAGCGGGATTGTTACAACTGTGACATATATCAGAGGATATGGTACTACTATAATTATAGATCATGGAGGTGGTTTTTATACTGTTTATAGCCATGTGACAAATATTCAAACAAGTGTAGATAGTGAAGTTAGATCAGGGGACGTCATTGCTTACATGGGTGACTCTGGATCAATAAATGGGTCAAAATTACATTTTGAAATATGGGGGAAGGGTCAAAAACTTAATCCAGAAAAATGGTTGATAAAAAAATAATGAATTACGATTTGATTTCATCACAAAAAGATACTTGGAGTAGATTAGTTAAAAAGTCGGAATCTGGTAACATTGCGAATGCTTATTTATTTTCTGGGGGAAAAGGATCTGGTAAGGAAGGGCTAGCCTTAATGTTTGCTCAGTTATTAAACTGCAGTAGTTCCAAGTCTGAAATATGTCTCCAATGTAATTCATGCATAAGGTTTAAAAGTTTACAACATGAAAAGTTAAAGATTATTGTTCCTTTGCCTGCTCCTAAGACCCATAAAGATGATTATAATAGTCTTATAACAGATGAATACCTTGAAGCAATTTATAAAAAATCTTTAGACCCTTACTTTAAGATATTGATTCCGAAATCAAGGAGAATTCTTATTCAATCTATAAGGTATATAAAAAAGACAATTTATCTGAACCAAAATAATGTAGGCAGGAATATTATTGTTATCTTTGATTCTGAACTATTATGTGAAGGTCAAGGTGAATCAGGAAATGCATTATTAAAAATATTAGAGGAGCCACCTGAGAACACTACGATTATTCTTGTTTCTGATCACAAAAAAATGCTTTTTGAAACTATTATTTCAAGGTGTCAATCAGTAGATGTCCCGCCATTGGCAGATGAATATATTTTAAAATGGCTTATGAAAAAAAAGGTAGACAATGCAGAATTATTAGTTTCCATATGCAGAGGTGATATGCACAAAGCCAAAT
>CETH01127573.1_pt1 | contig 14836 bp, 13 predicted proteins | sample 361461 | NCBI WGS metagenome assembly CETH01 (sample SAMEA2622695, study PRJEB7988) | marine metagenome | isolation source: saline water (ENVO:00002010), including
AATTTGAAGATTTGATGAGTGTGAAAAATGAAATTGAAAATATAAGCGCTTCAAAGGCAAAAGATAAATTAAATGACCCAAATGTTCAATTTATTGATGTTAGAGATAAAGAAAGTTTTTCTAAGGGAACTATTGGAAATGCAATACATTTAGATAAAGCGTTTCTTGAGTTTTATTTGGCTGAAGGTAGTCCTATAGAAAATGATTTTTTCAAAAAAAACCCAGACAAAGAATATGTTGTTTTTTGTGGTGTAGGTGGACAAGGTACTTTAGCAACTAAGACAATGCAAGACATGGGTATTAAAAATGTTAAAAATATTACTGGAGGTATTGCAGAGTGGGAAAAGATAAAATAATAAATTTAAAATTCATAATTTTAACACACAAGACAATAATACGCACTACTGTTTGATATGAAAATAAAAATATGCATTTTTATATATTTAATTTTTTATTCATCATCATCTATAGCTTTTACAAAAAAAGATTTTTCCAATAATCAATTATTGTGTGCTACATTATTATCGGGATTTGAATTTATTTCATCTAATAAAGTGAAAGTTATTAATACAGATCTTAATAAAATAACTACAATTAATGATTATTACTATGACGTAGACTTAGAACTCTCTTATATTAACATATTCTCAAGTGAAAATAACATTAGAGATAGACTTTATTCTATTGAACTTAATTCTTTAAGAGTAGATGTTTGGACAATGACTGGGGGAGGTTTTACAACTAGAGAAATGTTTCCAATTGGACTTTGTGAATTTGTAAAAATTAATAATTTTTTATCTTATATAGATAGTCTAAAATAAATGTTAAAGCAAAAGACAACAGATTACCCACCCAGCAAAGAACGTTTCATTAAATTATTATTTATTTATTCTTATTGTTCAAAAATTTTTTTTTATAAATTATTCTTAAAACTAAAATTATAATTATAATTGTTATAAAAAAAATAAAATCTCTTGTAATAATATCTGAATAAGTAATATTTTTTATTTCATACATCTCATAAAATTTACTTCCAAAGTAAGTAAATAAAATTACTGCTGGACTTAAACCAATAAATGATGTGATAAAAAACTTTAATTTTGAAATATTGAGAAAAGAAAAACATAAGTTTTGAACAAAAAGTGGATTGCCTTGAATTAACCTGAATAGTATTAGATACTCATAACTCGAATTCTCTATAAAATTATGTAATTTATTAGAAAATTTTAAATAAATTTTATTTAAAAATTTTTTAAATATGGTTTGAACAAATGTAACAAAAAAATAACTTCCAATCAAAATTGCAAAAATATTTATCAAAAAACCTAAATAAAAACCAAAAAAAAATCCAGATATTATTTGAGGAATAGGTCCACCTGGTATTGAGAAACTAAAAAAAATAATTAGGGAAAAAAAATATAGTAACGAAAATAAAATAAAATTATTATTTAAATGTGTATTAATAAGATCTATGTAAAAAAAAAAATCTATCATTCCAATTAGACTTTTGTATAAAGATTCAATGGATCATGTATTGGTTTTTTAAGAAAATTCAGTTTATATTTTTTCTTAGCTATCTCTACTTCAAATTTTTTTTCATTATTTTCAATATCTATATCTTGTGAAATATATGCAAATACTATGTTCATATTATAGTTAAATGAGTAATTACCAGATGTGACCTCTCCCACTATTTTATTTTCAAAAAATATAGGTTCATCATGCAAAACTAGAGGATTTCCAGGCTCTGAATTGTTTATTGAAAACATTACCAATTTTTTACTTTTTAATTTTTTTGTTTTTTTTAAAAAATCTTTACCAATAAAATTTTCTTTTTTATTTAGCTTAACTGCAAAATCTAAATTAGCTTCATAAGGATTTTCTGCTGGTGAAATATCATGTCCCCAATGTAAATATCCTTTTTCCATTCTCATTATATCCATAGAATGAGCACCAGCATGTACTAATTTAAATTCATTTTCTTCAACTACAATTCTTTCATATATTTTTTTTGAATTTTCAATTGGTATATAAATCTCCCAACCAAGTTCGCCCACGTACGAAATTCTTTGAAACCACATTTGAATTTCATTTAATTCAACATTTTTTCCAGTTCCAAATTTAAAATCATTATTTGAAAATTGTTGACCAAAGATTTTTGATAATAAATCTCTACTCTTTGGGCCAAATATTCCGATACATGCATAATCATCAGTTACGTCTTTAAAATTTACAGAGTCATCTAAATATTTAAGAATATGTTTTTTATCATGAGTTCTTACACTAGACCCCGTTACAATTCTAAATTTGTTTTTACTAATGCAAGTAACTGTTAAATCAGCTTCAATTCCTCCTCTCGAATTAAGCATTTGGGTATAAGTAATTGAACCTGGCTCATTTTTGATATCATTTGCACAAATGTATTGAAGAGAGGAATGTGTTTTGTCACCTTGTAGTTCAAACTTTGCAAAAGGTGATAATTCAAAAAGAGCTACATTTTTTCTTGCATTTAAAGTTTCATATTTTGCTGACTCATACCAATTTTGATATCCATAACTATATTCATATTTGGAATCTTTACCATTAATTGAATACCACATAGGTCTCTCATAAGCTCCAGATTGTCCAAAACAAGCACCCTTTGCTTTGAGGTAATTATGATAAGGTAATAATCTAATATTTCTTGACGTTGTGTGTTGTTTGTATGGCCAATGCATTGCGTATAAATTACCAAGAGTTTCTGTAACTCTCTCAGTTATAAATGCTAATTCAGAGTGAAATTTTTCAAATCTTGAGACATCAAGAGAGAAAACATCCTCATATATTTCTCCATTCATCATCCACTCTGCAGTTATTTTGCCTGCACCACCTGAACTTACAATCCCAATACTGTTGAAACCTCCGCACATATATAAATTTTTTACTTCAGGAGTTTCACCTAATAGGTAATTAGTATCAGGAGTAAATGACTCTGGACCATTAAAAAATTTTCTTATTCCTGATTTTTCAAGACTTGGAATACGTTTCATTGCATTAATTAAATAAGGTTCAAAGTGATCAAAGTCCTCAGGTAGTTCACCGAATGAAAAATCTTCAGGAACTCTATGATTATTTAAAAATGCAGGCTTTGCATTTGGCTCAAAAACACCAACTAATAATTTTCCTGCATCCTCTTTTAGATACAAACAGTTATTGTAATCTCTAAGTACTGGTAAAGATCTGTCAATTTCATTTATTGGTTCACTTAAAACATAAAAATGTTCATCTGGATACAAAGGGATACTAACATTGATTTGATTTGCTATTTGTCTAGACCACATACCTGTTGCAAGAACAACATATTCACATTCAATTTTTCCAAAAGACGTTTCAACACCACAAATTTTACTATTTTTTACTAAAATCTTCTTAACAGGGCACTTTTCAATTATTTTTGCTCCATTTTGTTTTGCCGCCTTTGCTAAAACGTTTGTCACTCCTACAGGATCAGCTTGTCCATCTCTTGGTATAAAAACACCTCCTACAACATCATCAATATTAATTAGAGGATAAATTTCTTTAATTTCATCTTTGTTGACTTCTTTAGCTTCAATTTCAAATCGTTGGGCAAAAGTGACTTGCCTCTTAAGCTCTTCTAGTCTATCCGATGTTGTGGCAACAGTTAGTGAGCCATTTTGTTTTAAACCAGTTGATAAACCTGTTTCAATTTCTAATTGTCTAAATAAATTTAATGAGTAGTTTCTTAGTTTTGTAATTGTGGCACTTGAACCAAGTTGACCTATCAATCCTGCTGCATGCCATGTAGTACCTGAAGTTAGAACATCTCTTTCTAGCAAAACTGTATCTTTCCAACCAAACTTTGCCAAATGGTATGCAGTTGAACATCCTGCAACTCCTCCACCAATTACTACAGCTTTACATGAACTTGGTAAGTTATTTGTCATAAGAAATAATTTTTTTTATTAAAGTTAATAGCAAAATATATATACTGAATAAATATTTACTGATAACTAAAATTTAATCTAAACATAAAAAATTGTTAATATGATTAATTACCAAAAAATTTTAAACAAAAATTTGTTGAATGTTTTTATAGACGTATTAAAAACTATAGAGAAAAATGGATTGGATGGAAATAATCATTTATACATAACATTTAATACATGCAATCCTAAAAACATAGTCCCGGACTGGTTATTAATAAAATATCCTGATGAAATGACTATTGTCATTCAGCATGAATATTATCATTTAGCCGTTCATAAAAGTTTTTTTAATATTGGACTTTCCTTTAATAATAAAAAAACTAACTTAAAAATTTCGTTTAACTCTATTATTTCTTTTGTTGATCCTGCTTCAAATTTTGGATTAAATTACCAATTTAATAAATCTAATAAAAAGAAAGAAATAAAGAAAAAGAAAATCAAAGATGATAATTCTAATGTGATAAAGTTTTCTAACTTTAAGAAAAATTAGTTTAAATAAAAAAAATCCACTAATTTTCCATTTTCTAGATTGATGCATAGTGGCGAACCTGTAGGAAGTTCTATAGATGAAATCTCTTCCGGCTTGTACATTCCAAGTTCAATCATCATTGCTCTCAAAGAATTTCCATGCGCTGCAATTAAAATATTTTTATTTTGATCTAGCAGTGGTTTAATATTTTTTTTAAAATAAGGAGAAACTCTTTCAACAACATTCTTTAAGCTTTCACCATTAGGTGGAGGGGTATCATAAGAGCGCCTCCAAATATGTACCTGTTCTTTACCAAATTTATTTGCCGTTTCTTCTTTATTCAAACCTACTAAATCACCGTAATCTCTCTCATTTAAGCTTTCATTTTTCGTCATAATCAATTTATTATTATTTATGAGGTTTGTAAGATTAGCTTCTATAATAGCTATTTCAGCTGTTTTATTAGCTCTCTCTAAAACGCTGCTAAAGATATAATCAATGTGTATTTGGTGTTTTTGAATTAATTCACCTGCTTTTTTGGCTTCAATTTCACCTTTTTCAGTCAAAGGGACATTTTTCCAACCTGTAAATTTGTTTTCTAAATTCCATTGACTTTGGCCATGTCTAAGCAAAATTAGTTTGTTCATATTATATTTATTCTAGTAGTAAGTTTATGTTATAAATAAGAAAACCTATTAACAAAATATGACAAATAAAAAAAGAACAGAATCTGATAGCTTAGGAATTAAAAAAATAGACTCTAAGAGAATGTGGGGGGCACAAACTCAACGTTCATTAGAGAATTTTAAAATTTCGAATGATAAAATGCCTAAAGAAATAATTATAGCATTAGGTAAGCAAAAGAAAGCAGCTGCCTTAGCTAATCAACATCTAGGATTGATAAATAAAAATTTATCAAATGCGATTGTTAAAGCTTGTGATGAGGTAATTAATTTAAATCTATTAAATGAATTTCCTTTGTCTGTATGGCAAACTGGTTCTGGAACACAAACAAATATGAATGCTAATGAAGTTATCAGTAATTACGCAATTAAAATTTTAAAAGGAAAAATTGGCTCAAAATCTCCAATTCATCCAAATGATCATGTAAATTTATCTCAATCTTCTAATGATACTTTTCCAACCATAATGCATATTGCAGCAAATGAATTAACTGATAAGAAACTTATCCCAGCGATAAAAAATTTAATCAAAGAGTTTAAGATTAAAACTAAATCATATTCAAAAATAATAAAAATTGGACGCACACATACTCAAGATGCCACACCATTAAGAATGGGAGATGAGTTTTCTGGTTACCTGCATCAAATTCAAAATAATTACAATAGAATAGTTCTGGCTAAAAGAGAGCTAAAGTATTTAGCGCAAGGAGGCACTGCTGTTGGTTCTGGTATTAATGCCCCTAAAAATTTTGATAAGATTTTCTGTAAGTACCTAAATAAAATGACAAAAAACAAATATAAGCCAGCTATAAATAAATTTGAAGTAATAGCTAATCATGACTCGTTAGTAAATTTTTCTAATTCTATAAACACTTTAGCTATTTCATTATTTAAAATTCTTAACGACATTAGATTCCTCTCATCTGGGCCTAGGTCTGGCCTAGGAGAAATAAATATACCTGCTAACGAACCAGGCTCATCTATTATGCCGGGAAAGGTAAACCCAACACAAATTGAAGCTCTTAGTATGGTATGTTGTCAGATAATGGGAAATAATTTAGCCGTTACTCAAGGAGGGGCACAAGGTCATTTTGAATTAAATGCTTTTAAACCTTTAATTATTTTTAACATCATAAATTCAATTAATTTACTTGCTGACGGCATCAATAGTTTCAATAATAATTGCTTAAAAGATATCACAATCAATAAAGAAAATATAAAGAAACATTTAAATAATTCACTTATGTTAGTCACCGCTCTAAATAAATATATAGGATATGACAGTGCTGCAAAAATTGCTAAAAAGGCCTTTAATGAAAACATAACATTAAAAGAAGCTGCAATTAAACTAAAATTAGTTACTAACGAAGAATTTGATAAAATTGTTGATCCTAAAAAAATGATCTAAGATATGTATTCGTAATTATTTTCGTCTGAAAATAATTTTCTGAGAAGTTGATTATTAAGGTAGTGTCCAGATTTAATTCCATAAAAATAACCTATGATTGGCGCTCCCGCTAAATAAAGATCACCAATTGAGTCTAATATTTTATGTCTGACAAATTCATCAGTGTATCGTAAACCATCTTTATTTAAAATTTTATTTTCTCCAACAACTACTGCATTATCAAGAGATCCGCCAAGTGCTAACCCATTAGATCTTAAATGCTCAACATCTTTTTCAAAACCAAAAGTTCTTGCTGCAGCTATATCAGTTTTATAATTTCCATTAATTAATTGAAGTTGACATGATTGCTTTGAAACTAATTGACTTGGAAAATCAATCTCAAAATCTATGGAAAATTGATTATTTGGAACAATTTTCACTGAACTGTTATTTTTAGATACTTCAATTGATTTTTTTATATTTAAAATTTTTCTTTTTTTATTTTGTTTTTTAATTCCAACTTTTTCAATCATCTGCACAAAAGGTCTTGAGCTCCCATCCATGATAGGAACTTCATGAGCATTTATGTAAATATTTATATTATCAATATGCAATCCAGATAAAGCACTCATTAAATGTTCGATTGTAGATATTTTTAAACCATATGAGTTTGATATTGTCGTGCTTAGTAAAGTCTCTGAAACATTAGACCAAAGCGCCTCAATCACATTATTATTTTTTTTGTCTACTCGAATAAATTTTATACCATTATCAATTGATGCAGGTTGTAAATTTAATTCAACTTGACTTCCAGTATGAAGACCAATACCTTTTACAAAAATAGAACTTGCTATCGTTTGCTGATTGTTATTTTTATTATTTATCGCTATCATGTAAAAAAGTGCTGTTTACAGCACTTTTCTATATTTTTATTGAGATTCCACAACTAACTGAATATTACAAAATATTACAAATACTAATTTGCCTGTCTTCTTAAGAAGGTTGGAATATCTAGCAATTCTTCTTCTGCTTCCTGATTAAAATCTTCATCATTCTCATTATCAGTTGCATTAAATTCAGGTTCTAAGCTGTCTTTAATTACTGTGGAAATATCATCACTGTCACTATCATGTTTTTCATTAATATTTTCTGAGATTGTCGGTTCTGATTTTTCGTTTAGATCAAGTGTTTCAGATGAAATGTCGTTAGAGATATTATCAAATAGGCTTAACCTTCTAACTGAAGTCTCATTTAAATTTGTTTCGTCTATCTGATCTTCATCAATATGTTCTATTTTATCTGAGATTAGATTTGTATTAGTATTTTCATTTTCAACATTTTCATATTGATTCATGCTTTGATACTCAAGAGGTTTTTCATTTTCATCAGACTCAACAAAATTAGAATGACTTAAAACACTTTCTTGCTCTATATCATCTTTAATCTCATGAAGATTTTCTAATTGATGATCATCTTCAGAAATTTCAGTTTCATCACTATTTTCAATTTCAGAATGAATATTTTCCTCATTATCATCTAATAAATTATTAAAAGTGGTAGTTTCAACAGTTTGATCAATGCTTGAGTGAGTTTTATAAACATCATTGTTGATATTAATAGGAGCAAAACTTTCTAGTGGCTTTGCGCTTATACCCACTTTAGAGTCAATGCCAGTAGCTACAATACTTACTCTTACAAGGCCATCTAATCTATCATCACAAGTTGTTCCATAAATAATATTAGCCTCTTCATCTATCTCTTGTTTTATTCTATTAGCAGCTTCATCTACTTCATATAAAGTAATATCTTTGCCACCTGTAATATTAATAATAAGACCTTTGGCACCTTTAAGTGAAACATCATCAATTAAAGGATTTGCTATTGCAGCTTCAGCGGCTGCTACTGCTCTTCCTTCTCCAGAAGCTTCCCCTGTGCCCATCATAGCTTTTCCCATTTCAGACATTACAGTTTTAATATCAGAAAAATCAAGATTAATCATTCCAGGCTGAACCATCAAATCGGTTACACCTCTAACGCCAGCGTATAAAACATCATCAGCCATTTTAAAAGCATCAGAAAAAGTTGTTTTTTCATTAGCAATTCTAAATAAATTTTGATTAGGTATAGTCAATAAAGTATCAACAAACTGTTGCAGCTCATCAATCCCTTTTTCTGCTAACTTCATTCTTTGAGAACCTTCAAAATGAAATGGTTTTGTAACTACACCCACAGTTAGAATTCCTCTTTCTCTAGCAAGTTTTGCTATAACAGGAGCGGCGCCCGTTCCAGTACCGCCTCCCATTCCAGCCGCAACAAACAACATATGACTTCCCTCTAATTTTTCTGCAATTTCATTAATTGCTTCTTCTGCAGCTTGTCTTCCAATATCAGGTCTCATACCAGCGCCTAAACCACGAGTGCTGTTTAATCCTAACTGTATTTTATTTGGACATGAAGATATCTGTAATGCTTGTGCATCTGTGTTAGCTATTAAAAAGTCCACACCTTCAAGATTTGAATTCATCATATTATTAACGGCGTTCCCACCTGATCCGCCAACACCTAAAACTGTAATTTTTGGATGCAGATTTTCACCTACATCTTGTAATGAAATATTAATTGTCATTTATAATTCTCCGCCGTTTTTTTGTTTTTTAACGAATCCTTGTCGAAATCGTCAATTATAAATATCTATATGTAGTATATCAGATATACTGATCTAGCCAATTAAAAAAACCACTAAAACCTTGTTTTTTTTGTTTTTTTCCTTGTTTTTCGATAATTTTATCTAAAAAAATATCAGGATCAAACATGCTACATCCAATTACATCGGCAAAACTAGAATTTTTCATTACTTCCTGAGAAATTAAAACTTCTTTTGGATAACCAATTCGAACATTGCTTGAGAATATCAATTCAGCATATTGAGATATGCCTTCTAATTGAGATCCCCCTCCTGTTAAAACAACATTCTTTATTTGTTTTTTATGAAGATTATTTTGCTTCAATTTTTGCCAAATCATTTCAAGAGTTTCTTCAACACGTGGCTTGACTATAGAATTAATTTTTAATCTATTAATTTGAACAAACTTATCATTTTCTCCAGAAATTATAGGTACCTCAATGATTTCATATTCATCACTTGGTGCACTTATTAGTGAGCTATATAATGTCTTCAATCTTTCTGCGCTGTCTATGGTTGTAGAAACTCCTCTTGCTATATCATTAGTGATATTATTACTACCAACTAAAACACTATCTCCATATATAAAATTATTATTTTCAAAAATAGATATCGAAGTATTTGAATGTCCTAAATCTATACAAATTGAACCAATAGTCTTTTCATCTTCACTTAACACTGCTAACCCAGAGGACAATGGGGTAGGGACAAAATTATCAACTTTAATGTTTAATTTTTTTATAATATTTTTATAATTATTAAGAATTTTATAGGGTATTAATATTTTGTAAAATAATATTTTTAAGTACTGACCGTAATTACCAATTGGAGAACTAGATAATATATTATTATCCAAAACATACCCATAGATATTATTATATAATTCGTAGTAATCTTCATTAACAGAAAAGTAATCAGATTTATTTATAGCTTTTTTGATATCTAATTCTGATATTGCATTATTTAAAATTTCAGTTTGAGAGTCATAGTATTTTGATATACTGTCAAAAGTTGGGAGGTTTAAATTAATAGAGTTTATTTTTGTTTGTGACTTTTTTTCAGACTCATTTATTAAAGATTTAATTTCATTTAATAATTCGTCAAAATTAGTGATTAAATTTTTTTTTAAAATTTTAGATGGATAACTTTCACATGATAATAGCTTAAATTTTTTGTTTTCTTTAATTTCTAATACAGCACATGATATTTTTGAATTACCAATATTTAATCCAACTTTAATCATTTTTCTTAAAGTTGATTATTGCTTTATTTTTATTTCTTAAATCTATACTTTTAATTAACAAAATTTCACTTTCATGTAATTGATCTAATAATTTAATATAACTATTAAGTGAGGTTTCAATATTTTTTTCAGATAATAATACCAGTAATTGATTACTAAATTTAAGATTCCATCTTCTATCATTTATATAATAAGCTTCCTCAATATTGTTTAATTTAGAACTTTCTATACTTTTAATAATATCCAATAGCTTAACAGCATTATTTAATGAATTTTTTCCTGAAAAAATTATAAACTTTTCAAGATTATCTTTAGCTTGAGATATAATTTTACTCTCTTTAGAGAAATAATAATTTTTATTATTGAAAAAATACAATCCTATTGGTTTATATTCTAAAATTTCGACTGTAATTTTAGTTTTAAAATTATTTGATAAATTTACTTTTTTTACCCAATTTAAATCACTTATTTCATTAGAAATATTTTTTAGAGAGACTAAGAAAATTGATTTACCAAAGTATTTACTAATGATTTGAGAAATTTCAGATTTATCTACCCTTTTTAGACCATTAACTTCGTAAGAAGTTAACAGATAATTGTTTTTTTCGGAAAATTTTTGAAGAATCTCTTTATATCTTTTTTTTTCTAAAAATTCATCATAAATAAAAAAAGATATTAGCAATAAAGTTAAAATTACAAGTGAATATTTAAATAGTTTGGTAATAGAAATAAAATTAATTTTTTTTTTATTAAAATTAGATCTCATTTTGCGTTATTTATTAAGTTTAAAATAATGTTTTCAAAATCAATGTGTTGAAAATATGCTTGTTCTGGCAACAAAGAAAGCTTTGTCATTCCAGGCTGAGAATTTATTTCTAAAAAATATATTTGTTCTTGTTTTTTGTCAAAAATGAAATCAATTCTAGAAAGGGTATTACATTTGAAAATTTTGTGAATTTTTAAGGCTAAGTTCAAACATTTCTTATAATGTTTTTCACTTATTCTTGCTGGTATGAAATGTTTTGAGTAACCTTTTGAATATTTTGCCTGGTAATCGTATGTTGAATTAAAAGAAACTATTTCAGTTACAGCTAAGGATTTTGGTTTAGAATTTTTTTCTAGTACTGATACTGTTAATTCAATTCCATGAATAAATTTTTCTATCAAAAATTTTTCCTTAGGATTAAAGTTTTTTTTATATACTGAAAGTTCATTCAAAAAAATATTTAAATCTTTTTTTGATTTTATGATTTTTAAACCATAACTTGATCCACTTGATACAGGTTTTAAAACGAATTTTGAATATTTTTTCTTTATTGATAACAAAAAACTAGAGTTTATTGCATTACAATTCACAATTTCGAAAATTGGAGTTTTGATTTTAAATTTATTAACAATTTTTTTTGATTTTACCTTATCAAAGCAGTTTTTTGAAGAAATTTGATTTGAATGAGTAAAACGAAATTTATTTTTTTTTAGTATTTTTTGAATTGCTCCATCTTCACCAAATGGACCATGTAAAGCATTAAAGCATATGAATTTATTAGAATATTTTAAAATATCTTTTTCAAATGTATTGGGATTTACGATAAAATTTTTAAAATCAATCTTTAGTTTTTTTAAAGCTCTGCCAATTTGTTTTGCGGTATTAAGTGAAACTTTATGCTCCTCGTTGTAACCTCCCTGCAATATTAAAACTTTCATAAATTCACTCGCCTAATATTTTTATTTCCCATTTAAGCTCTATTCCATGTATCTCTTTTACTCTATTTATGACTTTCTTGCCTAAATTCTCAATATCACTTGCAGTAGCGCTTCCATTATTTATTATGAAGTTTGAATGCATATCACTTACAGAAGCATCTCCAACTTTCATTCCCTTGCATCCAGCTTTTTCAATTAATTCTGCAGCATATTTATCCGGAGGATTTTTGAATGTACTTCCTGAAGTTTTTTCCTTTATTGGCTGTGTTTCTTTTCTTTTGGATTTAATATAAATATTTTTTTTTAAAATTTCCTCGTATGATGAATATTCAAAATTAAAATCTGCTTGCAAAATTATTGAGTTCTTTTCTATATTTGAAGATCTATATTTTAAATTTAATTCTTTCAAATATATATATTTTAACTCTTCTTTGGCATTTAACAGTAAAATTCTATTCAAATTATCAGATGTTTGAGCTCCATAACAACCAGCATTCATTGTAACTGCTCCACCAATTGTGCCAGGTATACCTGTAAAAAATTCAAAATCCTTTATTGAGTTTTTAAGAGCAAATTTTGCAAGATTTAAATCTAAAACACCTGCACCCACACTTAATAAATTATTTTTAATTTTAATTTTATTAAAATTTTTTCCTAATTTTATTATTAAGCCATCATAACCTGAGTCTCGAACCAAAAGATTGGAACCAACTCCAATAACTGAATATTTTATTTTATCTGCAAACCCAACAATAGTTTTTAAATCATCTATATTATTAATTACCACAAATCCTTTAGCTTTACCTCCAGTTCTGAACCAAGTTGTATTTCCCATATCATAATCAAATAATATTTTATCTTTGATTTTTGATTGAATTTCGTAAAAAATATCATTCATTAATTTTCAAAAAATTACTTGCGATTTTAGTTATTGAGCCAGCCCCCATAAATATAATGATATTTTTTTTATTAGTTTCTTTATAAATATTTTTATTTAAATCTTTTTCTTTAATATAAAATATATTTTTTCTTGATTTTATTAACTGGTTGTAAATATTTTTAGTTTCAAAACCTCTAATTTTTTTTTCTCCCGCAGAATATGTATCAAGTAAATATAATTTTTTAATTTTTGATAAGACCTGTAAAAATTCATTAAACAGAATTTTGGTTCTTGAATATCTATGAGGTTGAAATACTACAATAATATTTTTATTAATTTGTTTTGCACCTTTTAGAGTTGCTAGAATTTCAGTTGGATGATGAGCATAATCATCATAAATATTCGATAAGTTTACTTTTCCTAAATATGTAAAGCGCCTTTTCACTCCAACATAATTAATTAATGCAGAATTAATATATTTATTTTTTACACCTGCTAACAAGCTTGCAATAATACTAGCGGTTGCATTATAAATATTATGCAATCCTATTGCTTTTAGCGTGTAAGACTGTAATCCTGACAAATTATTAATAGGAGTATTAAATTTTAATTCAAATTTACTATATTGTTTTTTAAAAAAAACTTTTTTTATAAAAACGTCAGCATTTTTATTTTTGTTTGAATAAGAAATTATTTTCCTTGTATCATTTCTTAAAATTATTTTTTTTAGATTCTTGTCATCTTCATTTATGATAGCAAAACCATAAAATGGAAGATTAATTATAAAATTTTCAAATGCTGAAATTAAATTGTTGAAAGAATTATAATAATCAAGATGCTCAATATCTAAATTTGTTATTATAGATATTTGATGTGGCAATTTCAAAAATGAGCCATCACTCTCATCAGCTTCTACAACCATCCAATCACCTTTGCCAAATTTGTTGTTTTTAGATATTGAATTTATTATTCCGCCATTAACAATTGTTGGATCTAGATTTCCTGTTTCTAAAATATTTCCAACTAAACTTGTTGTAGTTGTTTTGCCATGAGATCCTGCAATAGCAATACATTTTTTATTTTTCATAAGTTCAGCAAGCATATCGGCTCTACTTACAATTGGAATTTTATTTTTCTTAGCTTCTTTTATTTCAGGATTATTTTTTTTTACAGCAGATGAATAAACAACTGCATTCACTTTTGATATATTTTTTTTATGATGTCCTATATTTACAATAATACCGATCTCTTTTAATCTTTTTACATTTTCACTTTCATTAATGTCACTTCCTGATACTTCATAACCAATTTTTTTCATTAGTTCAGCAATACCTGACATACCAATACCGCCAATTCCAATGAAATGAACTTTAATTTTTTGATTTTTATTTTGCATTTTTAATATAATTCCACATTAACTCATTTGTATTTTTAATTTTAATTGTATCGAAATTTAGTTTCAATTTTTTTTTAAAATTTTTATCATTTAATGATTTATCTATAAATAACATGATTTCATCATCACTAATTTTATTTTTATCTACTATAATAGCACAATCAATGTTGTTAAGTATTTTAGCATTTTCATATTGATGATTTTCTTTAGCACTAGGTAATGGACAAATGATGGCAGGAATTTTATATGTAATTAAATCATTGATAGTTCCCGCACCTGATCTACAAAGAGCAACATCAGTTTGATTCAATATATAAGAAAAATTATTATAAAAATTTTTAATTTGAAATTTGTAGCTATTTTTTTTTAATAAATTTTCAATTTCTAAATGTTTTGATAATGGAG
>CETH01443731.1_pt1 | contig 14827 bp, 12 predicted proteins | sample 361461 | NCBI WGS metagenome assembly CETH01 (sample SAMEA2622695, study PRJEB7988) | marine metagenome | isolation source: saline water (ENVO:00002010), including
GTGTAGCGGCTAATCGCCAAGAACAGGCCACAGCCCCGGAGCACTCTCTTTTCCATAGCTCTCTGAACCGAACCAACCACGACGCTGTCGAAGACACGCCGCGCGGCAGGCATTCGTGCTCGCCGGTCTATCCTATCATCAAGCATCGCACTCGCACACCAGACAAAATGGGGTACGCCAGAAACCACAAGGGTATTTGCTACGAGAACCGTCCCACCAACCGCAATGTGGCGATCATAGGCGCCAATGAGCTTCTTCCATCTGTCCGTGGCCCAATAATATGGGAATTCCAATTCGGGAAAGCGGCAACCCACAGTAACGCTGGGAATATCTTTAAAGCACAAACCTCTGTGGATGTCTGGTTTTTTCCCTGAAAGGAGCTCCCAGCTAGGTACAACTAAATCCGGATCGTCGGTCAGAGTGGCGTAGTACGCGATTGTCACATCACATCCCTGACGCATCAGAAAACGCGCCAACGCCTCCGTCATCGTAGGCACTCCCCCTTGATGGGGCGGTAACGTCGTTAATAAGACCGATCTACTCATCGCGGCTTACGGACATATTTACTCCCTACAAAACCGGCATTTCGCAAAACATCAATCGTGAACTTGGCAGTAGTGTCCAAAGAAAAACTCTTAGCCCGATAAGACGCTTTTTTACCTAGTTCTTCCCTTAATGATGGATTTTTCACCAGTCTCTCGATCGTATAGACAATATCCGAGATATCGTAGGGATCGAACGTGAGACCAGCATCTCCGATCACTTCGGGCATAGCCGCGGTGTCAGAACAAGCAATAGGAGCACCAATCGACATCGCCTCGAGCAAAGGATTACCAAATGTTTCAATAGTCGATGGAAAAACGAATATATGGCATTCTTGATAAAGGTCTCTCAACGCTTCGGTATCAAGGTGCCCAACAAAATGTACCGCGTCGTCGACCCCGAGCGATGCGGCCAACCTTCTTACTTGATCAGAATAGCTACTGTCTATTTCACGACCTGCGATTGTCAGAGTAAGCTCTGGGTATCGCTGATGTAGTTTTCCAAATGCCTCGATCAATGAATGATAGTTCTTTTGAACATAAATATCGGATACAGCTAGTAATGCACTTCCCGGAGACCGATTACTTTCGCGCTCTCTCAATGGTTTTGTTGTACCGTGATAAACGACGTTGAGCTTACGATTAAATAGGCGCCGCAGTCCAAACGTTAATACTCGGGCCGCATATTCGGAAACCGCAATTGCTCGTCGAGCGAACAGCAGCGATATAAGCGTCGCCGCCGATAGTACAAGCCAATACCCCATAGGTCTTAATGTAGTAGTTAGTCGGATCACAGACGTAGCGTTCCGGAGCATAATGACATGGTTCCGAGCAAAAATTGGGCCAAAATTAGCCGGCGAGAAAACCACATCCGCCCCCATTGCCCATGTAAGAACCGGCAGCGAAACCTGTTCCCACCACAATGTAGGCCAAAACCCGAGTTTGTGATCAAAGAGTTGGAGTCTAACACCCTCGCAGATCGGATAGAAATGTTCCACCTGATCTCGATGCAAAAATAAATGCAGTTCAATTCCTTGTTGCTTTACCAACTCCGGCAGTATTGCACGCAGATATGTTACCCCTCCACCACTTTTGGCGTGTGTGCCATTAATAACGATCCGTAGACGCCTCGTTAGGTCTTTTTCCGGTATCAAATCGTCAGATGGAGTTTTTGACATTCCGTCTACCTCGGAAACGTAAACGTTTTTCCGGAACGCCGAATGACACGATCAGAAGAAAAAATGATGAAGGGTGCCATAAATAATCCGAACTTAGCGAGATTACCGATGTATAGCGCAAAATCTTGGTCGAAATCGATCCACCAAGGCAACAATGCGAAAACAGCGATCCGACAAAGTCCGGGCGTATAGCATGAAAAACCCGAAACAACCCCTAGGAACAACAAAAGCAGTGTCCCATGCATTATTAACCCGGCCATACCTCCGTGAGTAACGGGCTGACCAAGCAATGTGATTGACGAACTGTGAGCACTTTCCCCCTTTATCCCGCAATAGTCAGATTTATACTTTCCGCCGAGAGAGAAATTGGGTTTATCTCGCCATATAATGCGGGGCACCAAAATTTCCAGCCAGAAAGTTTGCCTGAAAATGTCCAGTTTTTGGTCTCCATGTTTTTCAACGGCCTTATCAAAACAATATCCGGTTTCCATCTGCCGCCAGACCAGTTTTGCAGCTAAAACCTCGCCCGAGTTTTGCAGAACGTTCCTAGGGCTATAAGATTGCAGACTATATGTACCTGAACGGGATTCCAGCTGTTTGTCAGGATTAGCGATTGAGGCATGAGGCAATCGTACGATCTGAGCAGCTTGTATCAACAGAAGAAGGGTCACACTGCACAGGACAATGACTTTTAAAATCTGCAGGAATGGGAGCCTTTGGATCACGATGTAGTAGATAAACGCTGACAAGACCATGAAGGCGGGTATTTTACCGCTACTTGCGAGCACCATTACCCCGGTAACAGCCACAATCAACAACATCACCACAAAGACCCGGAGGTGGCGATGCATAACTGCAGAATTCAGAAGAAAGAGCAGCAGGAAAGACTGAATCGGACTGAAAATCGTTTGGAGCGTCGAGGTAACTGATGGTCCAAAAACCGGGAATTGAGTCTGGATCAGAAAAAGCACACATAAAAGAGTAGAGATTCCATACAAAAAGAGTGGTCGCCGATCAGTGATTTTATAGGCAGTCCGCGACTCAGATTTATCTTTACCAATTAACGTTATCAAAAAACAATGTATTACCAGCCCTGATGCGCAAAAAAGAAGAATGAGCGACTCGCCGCGGCTACCTAAATAATCGAGGCTATCGGGCCTAGCCGACTGGTCAGGCCGAGCCGGCCGGCCCAGCAAACTGTCACCAATCAACTCAAGCTGATTAAACATTCCGAAAGTGTTTACGACCAAGTTAGGTAAGATAGAAAATATTATTAAGGTAACGACAGCCAATAGAAATACAGGAGATAGCAGAAACCCTCGTTCGTCGCACTTTAGCTCGTGAAAGATCTGCATTGCAGATAGAATAGCCAAGATTATCCATGCAATTGAGGGCGAAACGACGTTCGTTATCAGACCAACAACAATGCCGATTGTCATGATAACAATAATTGTTTGAACAACGAAGAAGCCGCCTGAGCGGCTATCAGAAATCGCCAGATGTGATGGATTTATCATTGTGCACGATTTTGGCATGTATCATACGAATTAGCGATTCTGTCATACTTAACAAAGCTCTACAGCCAACGAATTATATATCTGATCTAGCGTCACTCAATCAGCAAGGTTTTTTTGGTTTCTGACCCATTTAATTCTTAATCACAATTCACATCAAACCGACCCCGCATTATCCGCAGCAAGCGACATAAGCGTGTGAGTGCTAAAAAATAACCAATAACCGGGCTATTAAGCTTAAACGAAATATTCACACGGATAGTAGTCAAAATTTTTGTAGAAAGAAATCGGCCCGTTAATCGTTGGGTACACCATGGATTGGTCTCTGTTTAGAACGGTTTCTCCTCATGGAGCTTGAATGACTACGCCAAGCTCTCGGCTATAGCCCGGCCTGCAATTCGTCCAATTCCAAATGCCTTCATGAGACCACCAACATATCCTGCACGAGGGCCACCCTCCAAACCACCCACAGCCGAGCCCGCTGCATAAAGGCCCGCAATAGGCACGCCGTTCTTATCCAAAACCTGGGCATTTTTATCTACCGCTAGCCCACCAGAGGTGACCGTGATCCCGGCGCATAGCGGAATCGCAAAGAATGGCGAGTGCTCAATCGGGTAGGCTGGATACATCTGCGTCGTGCGAGCCGGCAGCAATGCTGAGCTATTTCCGGATCTGACTAAATCGTTATATCCTGAGACTGTCGCTGCAAGCCCATCTGGGTCGATCCCAGAAATTTGGGCCAGTTCGTTTAAGCTTGCAGCTTCGAGCAGGGTTCCACCATTTTCAGTTAACGAAGGATTAGGCGGGACTATATCGGTCTCCCGCGCGTCCTCCCAAACGGTACGATCAAACACTGCGGTTGCCGACAGCGGGTCTGCGAGAGCGGCTATTTCGTTTGTGAGGTAGATGCCGCCGAAACCCTCATCGGCGAAGCGACATCCATCCGGTGTCACAACTATACCCTTGGCACATACAATATCTAGTTGAGGGTAGGGCCATAGATTTTCTTCCGTCATCGCCTCTCGGCTGAGGACATGACCGTAAAATTTATCCAGAGAAACGGTATCCGCGCCCACCCTGATTGCCATACGTAGTCCATCCCCGCGGCCAGTTTCGGTATTTCTCTGCCGTAATTTATTAGGCGCCCTCGTGATATATTGTCCAATTAGATCCCGGTCGGCCTGAAAACCGCCATCTGCGATCACGACGGCAGTGGTTTGTAATTCTTGGCCATCCTCCGTGATAACACCCGATACACTTCCATGTTCCATTTGCAACTCGATAACACGAGTACCAAGACGCAGCTCACCGCCACGTTGTCGGAGCTTTTCCGTAAGCGTGCCAAGAAACAGATTTGGACCGCTATTTTCCCAATCAAGCCCTGCCCTCATTTCCCTACCTGGCATCATCATTGGCATACCCCAAGACCGTCGAGGATGTTGCATGAACTCACATCCCTCCTGACGCATCCAGTCGATGGTAGACTTGGCGTTGGCGGCAAGTGCCCAAGCGATATCCTCACGCGCACTCCCGTCCGTACCGGAGAGGATGCTCTCGAATAGCTCACTCGCCGGCTCATCAGGACTTCGGAAGGCCAGATGAATAGCGCCTGTTGAGACGCGCGAATTACAGGGATAAAATTCGCCTGTCCCTGTCTCAAGAACAAGCGGCCTAAGGCCCGCTAGTGCGACATGGTTGGCCACCGTAAGACCTGCGAACCCAGCGCCTATAATCACCACATCGTATCTCATATAGCTTGACCTATCTGGCTATCCCATAGGTTGTCAACTTCATAAGGTTACGGTTCAATCTGATCAAATTCGAACTAGAGGAGCCCAGATGATAAAAACGAGGGGGGTCGCCCACTTCACTCTTCCTGTTACGGATACCGTTCGAAGTATGGCATTTTATATGGACAATTTGGGGATGACTCCAATCCAGGTGAATCATGAGCGCGGAATGGTCTTTCTTGATTGTGGCGGCGACTGTATCATCCTCGCTAAATCATCTGCGAAGATCGACCCGGACGACCACGATGTCCATCATGCATTTATCGTCGACCCAGATGATTACGAAGCCGCAAAAATGCTGCTGAAGTCAAATGGTATTGAGGTCTTTTTTGAAGAAGACCGTCAAGGTGGTGCGGTGAACGGCCCACGGGCTTATTTTCACGACCCGGATGGAAACGTTCTCGAGATAATCAATCTTACCAGTTACAAGAAAGGTATCGCCTAGATCAGGGTGTTTTCCGACCATAGTGGAGAGGACGATTTACCCCCAAAACATTTCGGAAACTGGGGGTATCTCGGCCATCCACAGGACGATCTTTCGTGGCTCAACTTTATTACAGTTCAAAAACAGTGGTTTACGCAAAGTTTTCCCCAATATGAGCTTTCCACAGGAATCTCGTAGCTTTCGGCAGATTCGGGTTGCCCATGGCTGTAGCCAATATGTAGTATCAGTGTGTCGGCTTGGCACTGCATATTGCGCTTGCAGTGAAAGGCTGACAAATGAAGTGAGGTACGAGGAGGAAGTTTGATGCAGTGGAGTCCTGAACGGGTCGAAACTCTCACGCGATTGTGGGCAGAGGGCTTGTCAGCGCGACAGATCGCGGAGAAGTTGGGTGGTGGCGTAACGCGGAATGCGGTGATCGGTAAGGCGCACCGATTAAATCTTCAACGCGGCACTGAAGTTCCCAAAAATGAGCCGGAGCCAGAGCCTGTCATCTTTGAAGAGCCTATCTTCCATCATCCTTCGGCGGACGTCGAATCTTGGATGTGCCGCTGGCCCATAGACGAACCCGGTAAATACGGCCTTCATATATGCGGCAAGACTGTTCAACCTGGCCGCCATTATTGTGCCGAGCATTGTACCGCTCACTATTTGCTCCGCCGGCGGTCTACTGTCGCAGCCTAACCACACTCTATCGCACTACTATTTATTTAACCTTTTGATGCCGTTGAATTCACCACGGACTTTGGAGTTCAGCAACATATTCTTCACGGTTGGCGCCAGCTGCGGTGTAACGCGCACCTGATAGGCCAAATAAATTGGGTCAGCAGATAAAAATGTTACGCTGGAATGATAGAAAATCAGGAGCTAATTCCGCTGTACCAGTTCTACAAGATCGGAATTTTGAACCAATCCCTACGACAACGCTTTTGCAAATTAGACCGCTTTAGGGTCGGCTTCTGCCGTCCTACAGGCACTCCATTGGCGGAGGACTGGTCAACCTCCAGCCACCACAGCTTAGTAGCGGAATTTCGACCTCGGGAATACACTCAGCCCTATGACGAAACACATTAGTAAAATAGATGAACACAGATTTCGCGATTTGCTAAATAATCGCCGGGACAAATTGACAGATCTTGTTGCAGCTGCATCAGACGCCACAGCCCCTGTCCAACTTGACCAGCAGCTTCAAGGCAGACTGTCACGCATGGATGCGCTGCAGGTCCAGGCGATGGCCAGCGCAACCAACGACCGCCGCCGGATCGAAATAGCGCAGATTGACTCCGCTTTGCGCCAAATGGAAATAGGTAAATATGGCTATTGTGTAGAATGCGGCGATAAGATTCCTGCGAAACGGATTGAGTTAAACCCAGCTGTTGCCCGGTGCATCGAATGCGCAACCTAAATTCATCCCACCAAGAATAACAATCTAATACTGAATATTCGTTGACCTTTTTTTTCAACGGGATTTGGTACCCGATCAGTTTTGTAGCCGCACTGCTAGATAGATCGGCCGTATCAGGTACCGATTTCGCGATGCGTAGCTCGCCACAATCTACCTCGAAGATTTTGAAATCGGGAAAAGTCCCGCTACTACAAATACCGACCATCCAAGAATCATAAATTTGGACCCAATCAAATTGTCGCGGCTGCATCAATATGGACATGCACAGCCTCCGTTCCATCAACGATTTCCCGGCCCAAGACCTTTACAGCGGTTTCTGCCTTATCAACCGGATAGCGATGCGTGCACAGCTTCGCAAGTGTATCTCCCCGGCGCCGGATTATATCAATCGACTTTTCAACGGAAGACCATGTTGACGAAAGTACACCGAGCATTGAGATTTCCTTTGTAATCAACTTGTCGGAGACAAAGTTAGGAATCGGCTTAAAACTCTTTAGCCCAGCAATGACAACCTTGCCACCAGGGCGCACCATTTCAAGCGCTTGGGTAATAGGCTCGGTAGAAAATGCCGATACGTCGACTACGATGTCTGCAAGGTTTCCATCCAACGCGTCAATCACCTGCTCCACTGGATCACCATCATCAACAACTATTGTCTCATCGGCTCCCAGCTCATGCGCCAAGGATAAGCGAAGCGTATCAGCGTTCGTCCCAGTTACTATGACTTTGCCAGCGCCAGCCTCTCGTGCGGCTACCACAGCGAGCAGTCCACGCTGCCCAGGCCCCTCGATTACGATAGTGTCACCAATACTCGTCTCAGGTCGCTCAACCGCCCAGCGAACAGCGTTCGACATTGGATTAAATAGGCTCATGATATCGGTTGGAACATCTGTTGGTGCCTGATGCAGCGTCGCACCCGGGTGCAGGTACATATGTGTCGCATATCCACCCCAAAGGTGAGGTGGGGTATTAAAACCCATCCGCAGGCCATATCCCATGCCATCTTTACATAGCACCGGCCGTCCAACTTGGCACTGAAAACACTGACCACACGGGATTGAAGCCTCAACAGTGACACGGTCACCTTCCTTTACAGCCCACTTTTTTGCGGCATTAGGACCAATCTTCTCTATCCAGCCTAAAATTTCATGGCCGGGAATAATCGGTCGGACCGACCACGGAGTGTTGTCGAGATGACCGAGATATTGTTCCCAGTCAGTACCACACAATCCTGCGGCTTCAACCCGCAGGATACCCTCATCAGGCCCGATCTCGGGAAGATCAACCTCCCGATACTCAAATTTCCTTGGATCCGTGAGTACAGCGACTTTCGCTCTCTCTGCCATCGTCCCTCCCCATTAACTGTTTTGTTTTCCAATGATCTTGCCATGTGGCAATGCAATCGACAATCTGGGCCGAAATAAACCCAAACATAGATCCGCACCCATCTACCGATAAGATTTTAAAAAATACTTCGGACAACGTTATTTATCATACCTTGCCGAGGGCAAATCCACCCTTGTCTTCACAGCCTGGACTTCTTTCCAAATAGCTTGACCGACCTATCGGGCAGCATCTTCAACACATAACCATAAACCGGATCGTGTTTGATGATAAAACCCAACCTTGGGCCTTTTGATTAGGAAGCCTCCATCAACGGCTCAATGCAGCCCTCATCGTCATTATAAACGTTATTGACGCGCGTCGATACGCGGTAGAATGCCATATCATCGGGTGGATATGCTCGAATGAGGTGGTCAGCGTCGCTAGTAGCACCTCTCAGCCACAATTCACAATCGCCAAGACCCACTATCACCGGCATTCGGGGGTGGATCGGCGCAATCTTCTCATTCGCTTCAGTGGTTATGATGGTATAGGATTCTATTACTTCTCCAGAATCTTCCGCGGTTACGGGGGCCTTCCAAGTCTCCCAAAGACCAGCGAGCAGAAATGGGGCACCACTTTTAAAACCAATACGGAATGGTTGTTTTGTATCACCCTCCTTTCGCCATTCGTAGAAACCATCGACCGGGACAAGACATCGCCGTGCCTTATAGGCTTCTCGGAATGAGATTTTATGTGCGATGGTCTCACCCCGCGCGTTGATCATACCGGACGCAATTGTCTTGCCTTGTGACCAAGAGGGAATGAGCCCCCAGCGCAGCATATCCATGCTGCAGCCACCGGCTGTCAGACGCACGACCGGCGCTCTTTGGTTGGGAGCAATATTAAAGCGGGGCTCAAGGTTTAGCGTCGCCTGTATGTTTACAAGTGTTCCCAGCATTTCAGGCGTTACGCTGAGTGAGTATCTTCCGCACATGTAGGTATTCTAATGTATTGTCGGCATTTCCGCCTTTATTATCACTTAACCCCGCTTTAACTATATATCCACACTCGAAAGGCAAAATTTCCGTGGTTTTTAGCAAAGATGACCGCCGCCGGCTGATGGAAGCAGCCACCGAAATCGCTGACCGTGCATCTAAAGTGATTCTCGAAATCTACTCAACTGACTTCGAAGTCCGGCACAAGGACGATGCGTCGCCCATAACCGATGCCGACGAACTTGCAGAAAACCTCATACTTGCTGGTTTGCTAGATCTGTTGCCGGGCGTTGCCGCCATCGGAGAAGAAGCAACATCCCGCGAAAAGATTCAGAATTTGATAGGCCCCAGATTCTGGCTGGTTGACCCGATCGATGGTACTAAGGAATTCCTCCAACGTAACGGTGAGTTCACGGTTAATATAGCGCTGATTGATGGGGGCGTTCCAGTTATAGGGGTAGTGATGGCCCCTGCGATGAACCGAGCGTTCCGAGCCTGCGGACCAGGCACCGCGGAGCTGCGTGAAGAAGCAGGTGCTTGGACGTCGATTTCAGTAAGGAATGTTCCCGCCGAGGGCGCAACCGTCGTTTCGAGTAGATCTCATGGGGACCCGATCAAGCTGGAACAGCTCATTAAAGATATTCAAATTAGAGAACATAGGACCATGGGCAGTTCTCTAAAGTTTTGTCTTATTGCGGAAGGTCAGGCTGATATTTACCCCCGCTACGGACCGACTTCAGAGTGGGATACAGCGGCAGGCCACGCGATTCTACTGGGCGCAGGCGGGAACGTGCGCCAAACAGACGGAACAGAGCTTCCTTATGGAAAAACCGGCTGGCGAAACCCAGAATTTATAGCCCGCGGTTCGGAATGATTATCCCAGCCACGCCAGAAAACATCTCCCTCGCGGCCAGGCGTCTTAGAACTGGACAACTGGTCGCCTTCCCAACTGAGACCGTTTACGGCCTTGGTGCAGATGCGACACTCAGTAAGTCCGTTGCGGCCATTTTCTCTGCCAAAAACCGACCCGAATTTAATCCTTTAATTATTCATGTACCGGACATGGAAATTGCAGTCAGGCTAGGAGAATTCAATGAACTTGCGCAAGAACTTGGTGATACCTTCTGGCCGGGACCCCTGTCGATTGTGGTAAATAGACAACTGGACTGCCCGGTCTCCCTGCTCGCCAGCGCCGGCCTTAATACGCTCGCAATTCGCGTGCCTGCACACGACACAGCGCAGGCAATTCTGCGATCGGTAGCGCGTCCAATTGCAGCCCCCAGCGCAAACATGTCTGGAAAAATAAGCCCCACAACGGCATCGCATGTTGGTGAGTCAATCGGCAAAACGGTGGACCTAATTGTTGATGCTGGTGCGTGCTCCGTAGGTGTGGAGTCGACCGTCGTCGATTGTACTTCTAATGTCCCTATTATTTTACGTCCCGGCGGCATTACCGCGGAACAAATCGAAAAAGTGGTTGGCCGCGTTGAAACCACTGATATTGGTTCTAAAAACCCCAGGTCTCCGGGGATGTTAGCGAGCCATTATGCTCCAGACGCTGCAATCCGACTGAACGCAATATCGGTTAGTGCGGAGGAAGCGTTATTGGCATTTGGTCCTCAAATTATTCGAGGCGCCTCTATTGAGAGGAATTTGAGCGCAGCCGGGGACTTTGAAGAAGCCGCCGCCAATCTTTTTTCCATGCTCAGGGCCCTAGATTCGGTGTCTGGACGTATCGCGGTGATGCCTATTCCCGATCAAGGCCTCGGTAGGGCAATAAATGATAGACTCCTGAGGGCAGCTGCCCCACGAACCAGTGTTTGACCCCATTGCCCGAACATCACACTTAATTTAAATCTGACTTCGGATTTTAGAGAGATCTAGGATGAATGCCACGACTTTCAGGAAAATAGATAAGTCTATCCTTGATCTACTACACTCAGTAGTAGGGGATGCCGGTATCATTACAGATGCAAACGACAAAGCGCCCTATCTAAACGACGAGCGAGGGTACTACTCGGGGTCCACGCCAATGATCGTTCGGCCTGCGTCAACTGCTGAAGTCTCAAAAATCATTAGTATCTGCAACGAAAGTCAGACCCCGGTTGTACCGCAGGGAGGTAATACGGGCCTTTGCGGAGGTGCAACCCCCTATGAGCACGGTGGAGAGATCCTGCTGTCACTCACCCGCATGAATAGAATTCGCGAAATTGATACGCTAAATTACGCGATAACTGTGGAATCTGGAGTTATCCTTGCCGACGTGCAAACGGCAGCTGAAAATGCGGGCAGATATTTCCCACTTAGCCTTGGGGGTGAGGGCACCGCTCGTATTGGGGGAAACCTATCCACCAACGCTGGTGGGACAGGGGTGTTGCGCTATGGTCCGGCGCGGGATCTTTGCCTCGGCCTTGAGGCGGTTTTGCCAGATGGCCGTGTCTGGAACGGTATGACGGGGCTCCGTAAGGACAATACAGGATACGACCTAAAACATCTATTTATTGGCGCCGAAGGCACACTCGGGATTATTACCGCAGCCTGTCTGAAGCTATTTCCGAAGCCAGCCGATATTCAAACAGCGTTCGTGGCGGTTGAGAGCGAGCACGCGGCGGTAGAACTCTTGGCCCGAGCTCGGCAGATCACAGATGACCGGGTCGTGACATTTGAATATATGCCTCGCGATGCCATTGGTTTTGCACTCAAACACATTGATGGGACTCGCGATCCAATGTCGACGGCGTATTTACATTATGTACTGATAGAACTAGCCGCTGGCGAAGCCGCCGCGGTAGACCTTCGGAATATGTTAGAGGAGGTGCTGGGGGATGGTATGGTAGACGGGCTCGTGCTTAATGCCGTGTTCGCGGAAAGTGGGCAGCAAGCTTCAGACTTCTGGAAAATCCGGGAAACCATCCCTGAAGCTCAAAAATACGAAGGTGCTAGCTCTAAGCATGATATATCGGTACCTGTGTCCCGGGTCGCTGACTTCCTTGTAGATGCTATTGCGGATGTAAAGAAATTGATACCGGGTGTCCGCCCCTGCGCTTTCGGCCATGTCGGGGACGGCAACATCCACTTCAATTTGAGCCGTCCAGTGGATATGTCAGACGACGAGTTCTGGTTACTAGAGCCAGAATTACATAAAATGGTCTATGATCGAACAGTTGCCATGGGAGGGTCAATAAGTGCGGAGCATGGTATAGGGCGATTACGGCGAGACGAGCTCAAAGCATATAAATCCCCAGTGGAGATGGACGTTATGCGAAGCATTAAAGAAACGCTGGACCCCAACGGAATTATGAACCCCGGCAAGGTACTTTAGGAGCAGAGAATGGCCGAATACGCCGCCCCAATAAGGGATATGAAATTTGTTATCGAGGAATTGATAGGCCTTGATACCATAAACGGGCTTCCCGGCTACGAGGAAGCAACGCCGGATGTTGTAAAAGCTATTCTTGAGGAAGCCGGAAAACTTGCTTGTGATGTATTATCGCCAATCGACCGAACCGGTGATCTGGAGGGGTCTCGACTGGAAAACGGTGTGGTCGTCACTCCAACGGGTTTCAAAGACGCGTATAAAGCTTATATCGATGGTGGGTGGAACGCGTTGCAATTCGGTCCAGAAATAGGTGGGCAGGGGCTTCCGCTCTTGCTCGCAACCCCCGTCTTCGAGATGTGGGATGGTGCCAATCTTGCATTCATGCTCTGTCCGGTTTTGACAATAGCAGCGGTTGAATGTCTCGAACAGTTTGGGTCGAAAGCTCAGAAAAATACCTGGCTCCCCAAACTAGTATCGGGCGAATGGACTGGCACAATGGTCCTTACAGAACCGCATGCTGGGTCTGATGTAGGTGCGCTTAAGACACGAGCGCAGGCTGAAGGAGATCATTATCGTATTTCCGGGCAGAAGATTTACACCACCTGGGGCGAACACGACTTAACAGAGAACATCATTCACATGGTGCTAGCTCGCACACCCAATTCGCCACCCGGTACCCGGGGCATTTCGCTGTTTATCGTCCCGAAATTCCTTGTAAATGATGACGGGTCGCTGGGAAAACGGAATGATCTGCGGGCCGTATCATTAGAACACAAACTTGGAATCCACGGCAGCCCAACCTGTGTTATGCAATTCGGCGAAAACGAAGGTGCAATTGGTTATCTGGTTGGAGAAGAATCCCGCGGAATGGAATATATGTTCTCGATGATGAATAGTGCTCGTCTTGCGGTTGGACGCGAGGGCGTTGGCATTTCGGAACGCGCATACCAGCGGGCTGCAGACTATGCACGAGAGCGCATCCAAGGCCGTGATGCTGCGGATCCAAGGGCTGGCGATGTGCCGATTATCAGGCACCCTGACGTTCGCCGTAATTTGATGAAAATGCGGGCCTTGACCGAGGCCAACCGAGCACTGGGCTGCTACGTAGCTGCTCAGCTCGATACTGCTCGCAAACACCCCGATAGCGTTACGCGTAAAAGCGCCCAAGACCGAGTTGACCTCTTAGTTCCCGTCGTTAAGGCATGGTCTACTGATTGTGGGGTCGAGATCGCATCAATGGGGATACAGGTCCATGGTGGCGCCGGCTTTATCGAAGACACTGGTGCAGCGCAACACTATCGTGATTGCCGGATAACTCCTATTTACGAGGGCACGAACGGTATTCAGGCGCTTGATTTAATTGGCCGAAAAATCCTACGCGACCGGGGAGAGGAAATGAGCAAGTTTATTGCTGAGATCAGAAAAACTGATATACCGGATCAGATGATCGCAGATGAGATGTGGTCGGCGTTAGATGCGCTAACCGAAGCAATTGATTGGATGCTCGGGTACGACGGGGATGACCCGCGAGCCGTGATATCCGGCGCAACGCCATTCTTACAAGCCTTCGGGCTGGTAACGGGCGGGTGGTTGATGGCCCGATCTGCGGCAATCGCCTCTGCGGCGGAAGAAGAACCGGACTTCTACTCGGCAAAGCTTGCAACCGCGCGTTTTTATGCGGCAAACCTTCTTCCACAGGTCGCTGGCTTTGCTAAGTCTTCGATGGTGGGTTCGGAAGAAATCATGGCTCTCTCTGCAGAAGCGTTCTAAACGCTCGCGAAGGTGCTTGCGTCTCGATGATAAAAGCGCGATAAGGCGCGACTTTTATTCGAAATGTTGGGTGTGCGCCCATCAGACGAGGCTAAAGAAATGGAAAAACCGGCGGCTCTGACCGATGTAACTTCGTCGATTGAATTTGGTGATGATGTACCTCCAGAAGCCACTTTACCGACCAGAGACTTTCTTATAAGGAGAGGTGGAAAAATCTATGCTGGTGTGCACCTTCTTATCGATTTCTGGGGAGCAATTAACCTTGGTGACATCTCGTTTGTGGAGAACACTTTACGCGACGCCGCTGAAGCCGCCAATGCGACCGTTTTATATATTCACGTCCATGAATTCGGTGGTTCGGGCGGCTTGTCCGGGGTTACCATTTTAGCGGAAAGCCATATCACTATTCACACATGGCCGGAATTGGATTATGCGGCTTTTGACGTATTCATGTGCGGTAAATGCCGACCTGAGAATGCCCTATACTTGCTTGAAGAGAGGTTCAAACCATCCAAAAAAACAGTGACTAAATCGAGGCGGGGTTTA
>CETH01140225.1_pt1 | contig 14810 bp, 19 predicted proteins | sample 361461 | NCBI WGS metagenome assembly CETH01 (sample SAMEA2622695, study PRJEB7988) | marine metagenome | isolation source: saline water (ENVO:00002010), including
TATTTATTTCAATTGGTATAATTTTTCTTATCTTAATTGAATTAATAGACTACAATACAAAAAAAAATGTTACAAAAAACTAAAAATTTTTTTTTAATCTCTTGTCTTTCAATTATGATTTATTCCTGTTCGGGAGCGCAAGATGTTATCCAAGGAAAAAAAAGATCAGATTCAAATGATGAATTTTTAGTAGAAAAGAAAAATCCACTAATGATGCCTCCAGACTATGAAGATTTACCTATGCCGGTAGATAATGAGAATTCTGGTTATAAAGATCCAGATAATGAATCTGATAGTGAACTGATTAAATTAATACAATCAGAAAATGAAAATAATATTAAAGAAGTAGATACAAATTCAAATTTAGAAAAATCAATTATTGAAAAAATAAGCAAATAAATGCTTACATCAAAAATAAAGATTACAAATTTTAAAACAAAAAAACAAAAAAAATATTATATTTATAAAGAAATAAAAAAAATTAATTTTCTAAAAAGATATAAATTTTTAATTTCTTTAACAAATAATTATAAAAATAATTATAAAAATTTAAAACTTAAAAAATTAAAAAAAATTAAAAACATAAATTTAATTGGAATGGGTGGTTCAATTTTAGGTTCTAAAGCAATTTATAGTTTTTTAAGAAATAAAATAAAAAAAAATTTTCAATTTATTGATAATTTAAATGCATCTGAAAAATCTAAAATAAATATAAATAAAAATATAAATATTATTATTTCAAAATCAGGAAATACTCTTGAGACAATTTCTAATTTTTCATTAATAAAAAAAAAGCAAAAAAATATATTCATTACTGAAAGAACTAATAATCATCTTTATAATCTTGCTATGCAAACCAAAAGTGAGATAGTAGAACATAAAAATTATATAGGAGGAAGATATTCTGTACTCTCCGAAGTCGGTATGTTGCCAGCAGAACTAATGGGACTTAATGTTTCTAAATTTAAACAATTTAATAATTTAATTAAAAATAAAAGATTTATTTTAAATTTAATTACAAATGTTAATGCAACTTTAAATCTACTTAATGAAGGCAAATTTAATTCAATAATTCTTAATTATGATCCAAAATCTGAAGATTTATTTAAGTGGTACCAGCAATTAATTGCTGAAAGTTTAGGTAAAAAATCCAAAGGAATTATGCCAATATTATCTTCAATGCCAAAAGACAATCATAGTATTTTACAATTATATTTGGATGGACCAAAAAAAAATTTTTATACTTTTTTTGATGTATTTGAAAAAAATTCAAATAAAATAAAAAATGATTATAACAACAAAACATTTCAGAAATTAAAAAACAAAAGTATATATGACATAGTTTCATCACAAAAGGCTGCAACTATGAAAGTGTTTTCAAAAAAACAATTGCCTTTTAGAAATTTTCATATTTTAAAAAGAGATGAACAATCAATTGGAGAACTTTTTTGCTTTTTTATTTTAGAAACAATATTACTAGGGAAAGCTTTAAAAGTTAACCCTTTTGACCAACCTTCTGTAGAGTTAATAAAGATAGAGACTAAAAAAATATTACTTTAGTTTTAAAAAAAAAATTTTTGAAATTCCATAGTTTCTTAATTCAATTTTTTCATACTTGTTATGAATTATTTCTTTAGTTTTTTTATGCCTATGAATAATTATAAACCCTTTATTTTTCAAAATTTGATACTTATGAATTAATGAAAGCAAAGACTGAATTTTATCTTCGTTAAAAGGAGGGTCAAAAAATATTAAATTATAATTTTTACCAATATTTTTATATAAGTTTTCTTCAAAAATATTTTTTTTTATTATTTCGTAATTATCAATAATATTTAACGAACTAATATTATTTTTTAATATTTTATATGCTGGTTCATAATTTTCTACAAATGTTACATGCCCAGACCCTCTTGAAAGGCATTCTAGTCCAAAAGATCCTGATCCTGCAAATAAGTCTAAAATATAAGTATTAGAGAAATCAAAATTAATTTTTTTTGAATGGATAATAAGATTAAATATAGACTCTTTCGTTATATCTTTTAATGGCCTAGTTTTTTTATCTTTTGGTATAAATAATTTTTTTCCTTTGAATTTTCCTGATACAATTCTCATTTATCAATTATTTTATAGCCTATATCTCTTCTATAGTATTTATTTTTATATTTAATCTTATCTAATATTCTTAAAGCATTTTCTCTTGCTTTAGATAATGAACTTGCGATAACCGTTGAATTTAATACTCTGCCACCATTGGTTAAAATATTATCATTTACTTTAACTGTACCCGCATGAAACAACTGTTGTTTCAAATTTTTTTTTATTTGTTTAAGATTAGTTATTTCATAAAGTTTTTCATATTTTTCTGGATATCCCTTACTAGCAGCAACAATTGTTATTCCTGGCTCTTTAGACCAATTTAATTTCTTTTTTTGTAAATTATTATTAACAGCTGAAAGTATTAAATTTAAAAGATCTTCTTCTAATCTCATCATTAATACCTGGCATTCAGGATCTCCAAATCTAATATTATATTCAATAAGCCTAGGTTCAGATTTGTAAATCATTAAACCCGCATAAAGAATTCCTTTGAATGGAATACCTTTTTTTTTCATACCATCAATTGTTGGAGCTATAATTTTATTTTTTATTTTTTCTTCAATTTCATTGTTTATCAGAAAAGATGGTGAATAGGCACCCATACCTCCCGTATTTAATCCAGTGTCATTTTCTCCAATTCTTTTATGATCCTGTGCAGTTCCAATAGGTAAAAAATTATTACCATCAGAAATAACAAAATAACTTGCTTCTTCTCCTTTTAAAAATTCTTCTATGATAACTTTTTTTGAACTACTAAATTTACCATTTAATATTTTACTAATATCATCAATGGCTTCTTCTCTAGAATTGCAAATTGTAACTCCTTTTCCATAAGCTAATCCGTCAGATTTTACTACAATTGGTAATTCAAATTCTGTAATTATATTTTTGGCATCATTTATGTTGTTAATTTCTTTAAATTTTGCTGAAGGTATTTTAAATTCTTCACAAATTTTTTTCATAAATATTTTTGAACCTTCAATTTGTGATGCCTTTTTACTGGGACCAAATACCTTTATTTTTTTTTTTTCAAAATAATCAACTATTCCATTCACTAAAGGGATTTCTGGACCAACAATCAATAAATCAATTTGTTTTTCTAGTACAGCCTTATGAATTTCTTCAAAACTATTTGTATCAATATCTATATTTTCTGAAATTTCTGATGTGCCAGCATTTCCAGGTATGCAATACAATTTATTTATTTTAAGTGATTGTTTTAGTTTATAACAAATTGCATGCTCTCTTCCTCCGCTTCCAATTACACCAATATTCATATAATACTTTATAAACTAAAAATGTTTAAAAAATTAGCAAAATTAAAATATTTACCGAATACTTTTCAAATTATTGAAGAAGGAGATCATGTCATTTGCTCTATTTCAAAAAAAAAAATCCCATTAGATAAGTTGACTTATTGGAATGTAGATTCGCAAGAAGCATATTTTTCTTATAAAGAGGCTTTCATTAAAAAAGAGCAGAATTAATAAAATTTAAGTTATTTCCATCTATTATGAGTCCAAATCCACTGTTCAGGGTTATTAATTATCATAGCTTCTAAGGTTTTATTTAATTTTTCACTTATCTCTTCAATGCTATAAGATTTATCAAATTTCAAAGGTTTGTTAACTATGATATTAAAAAAATAATTATCAAATCTTTCTACGTAAATTGGCACAATTTCACAATCAAACTTTTTAAAAAGTTGAGCTGGTATTGATGTAGTATAGGCCAGCTTTTCAAAAAAATTTACTTTAACTCCTTCGCTGACTCTTTGATCTATCATTAATGCTATAGAAGTTCCTTTTTTAAAAAACTCTAAAATTTTTCTTGTTCCACTTCTTCCCTTAGGAATTTGATTTTTACAAATATGACTAATTCTAATTTTTTCCATAGTAGAATTTAAATAAATATTGTTCAATGGCCTGTAAATTGCAGCAAGATCAATGCCATAATTTTCTATTTGCATAGCCATAAGTTCAAAATTATTAAAGTGTCCAGAAACGAATACAACTGGTTTACCCTTTTTTTTGATCTCTTCAAGGTATTCAGTTCCTTCAATTTTAATATAATTTGAGAATTTGTTATTCTTAAATTTAAATAAATGTGGATATTCAGAAAAAATTCTTCCGTAGTTTTCCCACATTTTATTTATAATTTTTTTTTGAATATTATTTTCTATTTTTGCAATTTGTAAATTTTTAAAAATTATTATTTTTGATCTAAAAAAAGGACCAAAAGTTTTTCCAATTATGCCTCCAATATTTGAGGATAATTTATAGCCCATTATACTAAAAATAAAAAAAAATATTTTAACAATTAAGTATTCTAAAAAATATTTTAATTTTTTCATAATTTTTTATTTAAATATTTAAATAATTTTTTTTCATTATTAATTTTAATAGAAACTTTTAAATATTCTACTTCATTTTTGTATTTGCCATTAAGTCTTATATAATCTTTTTCAGTAGTAATTATAGATAAATTTTTTGTTTCTGCTATTTTTTTAATTTTTATTAAATCATATTTAGAAAAATTATAATGATCAGGATAGGATAAAAATTCTGAAACTTTAAAACTATTTTCTTTTAGAGTTTTCAAAAAACTTTTTGGATTACCAATTCCACAAAAAGCAATATAATTTTTTTTTAAATTATATTTTTTTTTACTTAAAATATATTTTCCATAAAAAATTTTGATATCTTTATTAATTGATTTAATTTTTTTATCCAAATTATTTTTTTTTGACATATTATTAATAAAAACAGCATCATAAAACTTTAATTCGTTTAAACTTTCTCTTAACGGTCCCGCGGGAAGAACCATTCCATTGCCAAAGCCAACAACACCATTAAAACAAGCCACTGATACATCATATTTTATTCCTTTTTCTTGTAAGCCATCATCAATTATTGCCAAATTATATTTTTCTTTAATCGCCTTTTTTAAAGCTATATGTCTTTTATTGCTTACAATTAAACTTCCATTACTTTTTAATAATTTTTGCTCATCAATTTGATTAAGGTAATTTTTTTTAATAAATACTGTTTTAAATTTATTTTTAAGTTTATCATTTATTTTTATCGCCAATGGAGTTTTGCCAGTACCACCTATATAAATATTACCTATGCATATAGTTTTTATTGAATAGTTTTTTTTATTTTGAAATTTTTTTATAAAATTTACTATAATAGTTAATAATGAAAGTGGAGATAATATGATCGAAAAAAAACTTAAATTTTTATTATCCCAAAATTTAGGTTTTTTAAGTTTTAAATCAAACATAATTTAGAATTTCATTTTTTGTATTACTTAATATACTTAAACCAATTTTTTTAAGTTTATTTTTAATTTTTTTATTTTTTAATTTATTATTAATTTTAGATTTTATTAATTTTTTAGCTTTATTAATGTTTTTGAATTCAAATGAAATATTCTCTTTATTTAAAAAGTTATAAATTTCAGTAAAGTTTTGAACATGTGGTCCATGAATGACAAAACATCCTTCTCTAACAGCTTCCAATGGATTTTGACCTCCATGAGGTATCAAAGAGCCACCTTGAAAAACAATACTTGATAGATTTAAAAATTTTTTTGCCTCTCCATAGGTATCAACAAGATATACTTGAGTATTTTTATTTATTCTTGATTTATTGCTATGTTTATGGCTAACAAGTTTATTTTGATCTAGCTCTTTTATAATTTGATCAACTCTATTAACATGTCTAGGAATTAGTATTAAAATATCTTTATTTCTTTTTAAACTTTTAAAAACATTTATACAAAAATTTTCCTCGGTATTATGCGTACTTGATCCACAAAGAAGTATTTTTTTATTTTTGAAAAAATTTTTTTGAAATTTATTTAATTTATAATCAAAACTTTTTTTATTTTCGATAAGTTTTAAATTACCTATTTTTTTTATATTTTTAGATCCCAGTTTTCTCAAAAAAAATATTGTTTCATTATTTTGAGCTAAGCAAATGTTAAATTTGCTGAAAATTAGTTTTGAAAATTTTTTAAAATTATACCATCTGTCAAATGATTTTTTTGTTAATCTAGCATTTAATAAAATAAGAGGTTTTTTTCTTTTTTTTATTTCATAAATCATATTTGGCCATATTTCAGATTCAATAAAAATACATAAACCTGGATTCCAATGACTAAGAAATTTTTTAACTAGAAAGTTAGAGTCGATGGGATAAAATTGATGTACTGTTTTCTTAAATTTAAATTTTTGAATTATTTTTGAAGAACTTAAAGTAGTAGTAGTTATAAGAATTTGATTTATTTTTTTATTTTTTTCAAGCTCTTGAATTAATGGCATAACACTTAATATTTCTCCCACACTCGAACCGTGAAACCAAATAAGTTTATTTTTATTATTTTTTGTGTAAAAACCAAATTTTTGTGTCAGACTATTCAGGTTTTCTTTACCTTGTAAAATTCTATATAATCCAACAAATGGTAAAAAAAAAATAAGTAAATTAATTAAAAATCTATAAATTAATAGCATCAATTTTTTTTTAACTGTTTCTCGTAAAAATTTTTATAAATTTCTGAATTTTCTAACAAGTTATTATGTTTGCCGCTTGCTACAATTTCTCCATTTTCAACTACATAAATTAAATCAGAACTCATTACTGTTGATAATCTATGAGCAATTACAAGAGTAGTTCTATTTTTTGTTAAAAAATTTACAGCTTCTTGAATTTTGTGTTCTGTGTCAGCATCTAATGATGAAGTTGCTTCATCAAGCAAAATAATCTTACTTTTTTTCAACATAGCTCTAGCTATAGAAATTCTTTGTTTTTCTCCTCCAGAAAGCCTAACTCCATTTTCTCCAATTATTGTATTCTCTTTATTCGGCAAGTTATCAATAAATTCTTTACAAAAAGAGAGCTTTATTGCTTGAAAAATTTCTTCATCCGAAGCAGATGAATTACCATATGAAATGTTATTTTTAATTGTATCATCGAATAAAGTAACGTCTTGAGAAACTAAAGAAATATTTGATCTTAAAGATGATATTTTGGTGTCATAAATTGATGTATTATCTATTAATATATTGCCAGATTCTGCATCGTAAAATCTTGGAATAAGATTTAAAATGGTTGATTTTCCAGCTCCGCTATGACCTACTAAAGAAGTCATTTTTTCACCATCAATTTTTAAATTTACATCTTTTAATATTTTATTTTCATCTTTTTCATAATTAAAATTAATATTTTGAAAAATTATTTCACCTTTTTTTATCTCTAAATCTTTACTATCAATTTTTTCAATAACTTTTTTCTTTGCCTCAATTAAAGGCAATATTCTTTGACCAGATGAAAGACCTTGATTAATTGTCATATTTAATGTTGCAAGCGACCTTACAGGTTGATATGCCAACATCATTGCCGCTAAGAAAGAAAAAAAATTGTTTATTTCTAGTTCTCCAATAAAAATTAATTTTCCAGAATAGTAAATTAATCCAGCAATCATAAAACCAGTTAGTGTTTCCATAATTGGTGATGCTCTAGTTAAAACAATATTAATTTTCAACATTTTATCTTTCAAACGATTTAAAACGTTCTCAGCCCTTGAATACTCATATTTTTCTTTTTGAAATATTTTTATAATTTTATGATTTTTAAAAATTTCTATAATATAAGAATTTAAATTTCCTGACTCTACTTGTGCTTCAGTTGTTATTTTTCCCATTCTTTTGCCTAAAGATCTAGCTGCTGCACTAGCCAAAGGTATCATAATAATTGCAAAAAATGCCAATTTCCAATTTTGATAAAACATTACACCTAATAAACCTATTAATGTTAGAGAATCTTTGAATATATTTAAAATAACAGTACTGATTAAATTTGTCATAAGACTTATATCATAAGTTAAATGAGAAATAATTTTACCAGAATGTTTTTTATTTATTAATTCTGTATCTGCATTAATTAAAGACTTCATTAGATCATATTGCAGCATCTTCGTAACTTCTTGAGCAACTTTCATAAGGGTAGTTCTTGCTAGATATAAAGACAAACCTTTCATTGAAAATGCAATAATAATTGCCAAAGGAATTGTAAGAAGAAGTGACTGATCTTTATCTACAAATATTTTTTTTATTGCAGGATCGAGTAGCCAAGCTATTGCAGAGGTAGAAGCAGCAACAATTAAAGAAAAAAATATTGAGATAAAAATTTTTCCAAGAAATTTACTGGTATAATTTTTATAAAGTTTTTTAATTATATACAATTTGTCCATAAATTAAAAAATTTTTCCTGTAAACAAACATAAAAAAACAATTAATCCAAAAGAATTATTTGATTTAAAAATATCTAAGCAAATTTCATTATTTGATATTTCTAATTTTCTTAATTGATAAATGAACAGATGTAAAAATGGTATTATTAAAACTAAAAAATAAATATAACTAAATTTCATAACTATACCAATTACTAATAGAGATAATGATAAAATAAAATAATTAAAAAATATAAATTTTTTTGGATTATTTTTAAATTTTATAGAGGTTGATTTAACTCCAATTATCTCATCGTCTTTAATATCTTGGTATCCATAAACTGTGTCATACCCAAGTGTCCAAAATATGGCTCCAAAATATAATATTAATGGAAACAAATTTAATTCATTTGATACTGATGTCCAACCAAGAATAATTCCATAATTAAAAGTTATTCCTAAAAATAATTGTGGCCAATATGTAAACCTTTTCATTAATGGATACGTGAATGCCAAAGGCATCGAAGCTAGAGCTAGATAGATTGTTAGTTTGTTGAATTGAATTAGAACCATTAAAGCTAAAAAGCATAAAATGATTACATAAAATATTCCCAATTTAACGGAAATTTTTTCAGATGCAATTGGTCTATTTTTTGTTCTTTCAACTTTTTTATCAAAATTTTTATCTACTATGTCGTTTACAATACAACCCGCTGATCTCATTAAGACAGCACCTAATAAAAAAAATAATGAATAAAAAAAATATTCATTTAAATTATTTTTAAAATCATAAGCAATTGTTAAGCCCCATAAACAAGGCCAAAAAAGAAGCATATAACCGATAGGTTTATTGAGTCTCGTAAGTTGTATAAATAAATTTAAATTTTTCATGATAATTTTCTTGTAAATAACAAAGGCTAGTTTCATAATCAAATTGATTCGAAATGAACGTAGATTATACTGTAACTGCACTAATGTTTCCTGCTATTCCACTTCTAATGAGTGTTTATGCAAATAGATTTCATACATTGAGCAACTTAATTAGAAAAATACATGATGAATATGTATGGGAAAAACATATTCCTCCCGAATGGGAAAAACAACTAATCAATTTAAATCAAAGAGTAAGATGGATGAAATTTACTCTTGGATTTGCAAGTTTTGGATTCTTATTTAATATGATGACAGTATTTGCTCTTTATTTAGATAGTTTATTTTTTGCAAGATTTATCTTTGGCTCTTGTTGTTTGGCTATGATCATTTCTGTAATTTTCTTTATAAGAGATATATTTGTTTCTACCGAAACATTAAAACTTCACTTATCAGATATGAAAATTGATATAGATTAAGGTCTAATTATTGCAGGGCCAATTATTTTCCTAGACTCCAAATCAATATGAGCTTGTCGAACGTCTTCTAATTTATATTTTTTAAATATATCTAATTTAACTTTACTAGAGCTTACTTTTTCAAATAGCATTTTTGAAGCTTCTTCCAATTCTTGATTTGAATTAAAATATTGTCCCATTGAAGGTCTAACAAAAAATAGTCCTTTAGGTTGCAAAGTTTTTGGAACGTTTATTGGATCCAAAGGTCCAGAAGCATTACCGAATGAAATCATCATCCCTCTAGCTTTTAAACACTCTGTAGATTTTTGAAATGTTGATTTGCCAACCCCATCATAAACAACAGATATCCCTTTACCATTTGTTATTTCCATAACTTTTTTCGCAAAGTCTTCTTTGTTATAATCAATTACCTCATCACAACCATTTTTTTTCGCTACACTAACTTTTTCTTCACTACCAACAGTTCCAATAACATTACATCCTAAACTTTTAGCCCATTGACAAAATATTTGTCCTACTCCTCCAGCGGCAGCATGGAATAAAATAGTTTCTCCATTTTTCACTGGATATGTTTTATGTAATAAGTAAAAAGTAGTTAAACCCTTAGTCATTATTGAAGCAGCTATATCCAAGTCTATTTCTTTTGGTACTTTAACCAAGTTTTTTGTATTAAAAATTCTATGCGTTGAATATGCGCCTAAAGGAATACCTGCGTATGAAACTCTATCCCCAATAGAAAACCCAGAAACTTCTGGCCCAACTTCCTTTATAATTCCCGAGGCCTCCATTCCAAGTCCACTAGGCATATCCAGAGGATATAGACCTGATCGATGATACGTATCAATGTAATTTAAACCTATAGCCGCGTGTTCAATCAATACTTCATTTTTATTTGGTTTACTCAAACTTATATCATCTAAATCTAAAACTTCTGGACCACCTGTTTTTTTAATTATAATTGCTTTCATTATTTTACAAAAGTTCCATTGTTATAATCTTGAACAGCTTGTAATATTTCTGATTTAGTGTTCATGACGAATGGACCTCCTCTTGCTATTTGTTCACCAATTGGCTTTCCAGATACTATTAGAAATTTTGAATTAGTAATAGAGGAAACTTCAAGTTTTTCACCTTTTGTTAAAAGAATTAAAGTTGAACCTATAACTTTATTATGATTTTGACTTCCAATTTTTATTTCACCATCAATTAAATAAATAAATGAATTATGCATTGAGGGCAAATCAAAATTGAATTTTTTATTTTTTTTTAATTCAACATCAAAATAAATTGGATCAATATTATGTCCCTTTAGAGGTCCTTCCGATTTTTCAAATTTTCCAGCAATTACTTTAACTTTTTTTTCTTCATCGTTATGAATTTGTATTTGATCAGATTCAATATAGACGTAGTCAGGCTTACTCATCTTTAATTTTGCAGGCATATTTATCCACAATTGAAGTCCATGAAGTTTTCCTTCTGACATAGCAGGCATTTCAGAGTGAATGATTCCACTTCCTGTTTTCATCCATTGAACATCTCCAGACTTCATTATTCCTTTAGCTCCAGTACTGTCTTTGTGTTCAAATTTTCCTTGAAGCATATAGGTTACTGTTTCTATTCCTCTATGAGGATGAGCAGGAAAACCTCCTATATATTCATCTTTATTATGTGAACCAAATTCATCTAACATTAAAAATGGATCATAGTAATCTGGATCTAAGCCAATACTTCTTTTTAATGTAACACCAGCACCATCAGAAGTCGGCATTGGATTAATAATTTTTTTTACTTCAATATTTGACATTTATTTATTTAACTTTCTATCTAAACTAAAATCTTTAGTGCCATTTACAAGAATAAATAAGAAACCACCTGCCAATGCAATATTTTTTAAAAAAGATGTAAATTGAACTTGATCAGAAAAATCATTATGAAAAATAAAAGCAGTTATTAAACAAAATAAACTCAATAAACCTGCAGCTATCTTTGCCTGATATCCAATAATAATTAAAATTGGAGCAACTATTTCTAAAATAATTGCTGGAATTATTAATGTTCCAGGCATACTAAAGCTCTCCATCCATTCAACGGTACCGTCATAATTATTTATTTTAAAAATTCCGTTTAAAAAAAATAATGTAGAGATTAAAATTCTTCCCAATAAATCTAAAAAATTTGTCATTATAATCTTTCAACTAATTCTTTATTTACAAAATATCAAGTAGCTCATTTAACTCACTGATTTCAATTTTTGGCTTATAATCAAGATTGTCAAAAACATTATAATTTCTTTTAACCCAAATAGAAGTATATCCATAATTTCCACCGCCAGAAACATCCCAAGTATTGGCACTTAAAAACGCAACCTCTTTTTTTTGAATTTTGTACTTTTTAATTGGAATATCATAAACTTTTGAGTCTGGTTTAAATACCCCAACTTCCTCGATTGAAAAAATGTCATCAAATATGTTAGTTAAATTATTACTATTAACCAATTCATTTAGAAGAGAAGGAGTTCCATTTGACAGAATTGCTAGTTTATAATTTTTTTCTTTGAGTTTTTTTAAAACTTCAGGAACTTCTTGATAAGTTGAAAGTATTTTATAAAGATCTATCAATTCTTTTCTCATCGAAGGATCTATCCCAAAAGTTTTTATTGATTTATCTAAGCTATCCTCAGTTATTTGCCAAAAATCTTTATGCCTTTTCATTATACTTCTAAGCCAGGTGTATTCTAATTGAGTAGTTCTCCAGTAATTTGCGAAACTTTCCCATTTATTACCAATTTTTTCTTTACATCTTTCTGCAGCAGAATTTACATCAAACAAGGTACCGTATGCATCGAAAATTATTGCTTTAATTTTTTTCATAAACTAATTTATAAAATTATGAGTTATACTAGATTATTTTTTCCTGAAAATTTATCAATAAATTTTAAATCTAAGCTTGATAGATCCCAATCACATTATCTTGCAAAGGTGATGAGAATGAAAAGTGGAGAAGTTTTTTCATTATTTAATAATAATGGTGAATGGTTGGCAGAAATTATTCAAATATCAAAAGGAATTGTAGAATTTAAATTATTAGAACAATATAGACAGAAAGAAAATCCAAAACAAATCTGGTTAGCATTTTCTCCAATAAAATCAAATTATTTTAATTTTATGTTACAAAAAGCTACTGAGTTGGGTGTGACCAAGTTTGTTCCTATTTTATACGATAGAACTATAGTTAGAAAAATAAATAATGAGAGGTTAGAAAAAATAGTCATTGAAGCTTCAGAACAATCAAATAGAATTAATATTCCCATTTTAGAAAAATTACAAAATTTAAAAAATTTTTTAAATAAAAATTCTAAAAAAATTGATTTAGTTTTTACAGATTTAAATGCTAAAAATAAAAATCTAGAGATAAAAAAACAAAGTAATAAACCATTGTGCATAATAATTGGACCGGAAGGTGATTTTTCTGAAGATGAAAGAAAATTAATTTTGAATTTTGATGGTGTTAATCCAATTAAAATTAATGAAAATATTCTTCGCGCAGAAACTGCAGCAATTTCAGCTATTTCAATAATTAGCTATATATTAAATTTATAAATATTTTTTGAATATTTTTAATGATCTTTTAATGTCATCTTTGTGAGAAATGGTTGCAACATATTTTCCTTCTTTTAAAATTATTACAGGAGAACTGTGATCTACATTGTATTCTCCATTTTCAGAAAATATCTTTTGACTTATAATTCCCCATGATTGTGCAAGTAGAAATATTTTTTCTGGCTCTCCAGTTATGCCAATAAAATTATTGTCAAAGTTACTTAAATAATCTTTTATTACTTCTGGACTATCTCTTTCAGGATCAACGCTTATAAAAAAGAATTTTAAATTTTTATTTTTTTTATTTAATTTGTTTAAAACAATATCCATTTTATTTAATGTCATTGGACAAACATCTGGACAATGTGTAAATCCAAAAAAAATTGCTGTCAAAGGACCATTAAAAGAATTTTGAGTAATTGAGTTGTTATTCATATCTTTCAGAGAAAAGTCAGTACCTTTGAAAGATGCGACATAATCCTCTTTTTTACTTTGAACAGATAAAAAAATCGGAAGCATAATGAAAAGAAAAATAACTAAACAGCCAGTAATTATTGTTAAAGATGTTTTTAATTTCATGATTGATAAACTCTTTAAAGTGATTATATAAATTTATAAATAATATGTTAAAGAAATTTTTTGGCACACTACTTGAAAAACCCTGGGAAAAGGAACAGGCTGCGATAGATTCGCTCCATAAAGGAAAAACATTTGATGTTTCTAATCAAAAATCAGCGGTTATTATAATTTTTGGAATAGCAACAGTTTTATTTAGTCTAATTTTTACAGGTTATATTTATACTTTACCTCCAAGTCAGGATACTAAATATTTATTAAAACCAAATCTATTGTGGATCAATACATTGATTCTTTTTTTTGTAGCATATTATTTTAATAAAGTTACCAAAGATTTAGAAAATAAAAAAAATTTAAAAATTAAAACAAATCTTATTGTAATTGGTATTTTAAGTTATTTATTTTTAATTGGACAATTAATTTTTTGGGTTCAATTAATGAAAAGTGGAAATTATGTGTCCACTAACTCTTATTTTTCATCTTTTTATATTTTTACAGCACTTCACGGTATTCATCTTTTGGGTGGCTTATTCTTTTGGGGAAAAGTTGCTTCGAGAGTTCTTAAATTAGATAATGATAAAATTATTAATGAAGAAAAAAATATATCTGCTTTATCCTTATATTGGACTTTTTTATTAATTGTTTGGATAATGTTTTTTTTAATGATTTATATTTTTAATGATGCATTCATTGAATGGTGTAAATCTTTAATTTAGTTATTAAAGAAATAAAACCAAAATTGATCCCACTACTGCAATTATTATTAAAAGTATATTCACAGACTTTAAATATTTTTTTGTTTCAGGCTTGACATTGCTTTTTGAAAAAGCTCCAGCCCCTAAAGATATCACAAGGAAAAAAAGTAAAACCAAAACGAGTATTGTTATTAAAATTCCAAATTTTCCAAGCATAATTTTGTTGAATATACTGGTTTATTTGAGATAATTTAATG
>CETH01443730.1_pt1 | contig 14786 bp, 18 predicted proteins | sample 361461 | NCBI WGS metagenome assembly CETH01 (sample SAMEA2622695, study PRJEB7988) | marine metagenome | isolation source: saline water (ENVO:00002010), including
GTTTAACTAATCAAGAGATCGCAGTTAAGCTGACTATCAGTAAAAGAACTGTAGATAATCATGTGAGTAACATGTTTACTAAGACAGGTTCCAAGAATCGAGTGGCACTACTTAATTGGGCTATGGATAATGGGAAAATTTGTAGGGATGGGTTTAATTGTTGTTCTTTACCTGATGATTCTTGATGCTTTTTTTTTAATAGGATTTCTATTGATTTTCTCATTATCTGGTAATGCCATTAATGAATATGTTGAAGAGGGTAGGTTAAATAATTCAGCATAAGCAAGACAGGCATCTCTATCGTTGCCTACATATCGTAAAACGCCATCAATGTCATAAAGACAATGCATTATTCACCCAAGATGAGAAACGGATTTAAATATAAAGAAAATATAAAGGATTTTGGCGCATTTTGCTAGCTTCTCATTATATTCTTAAGATCTTCTTCGCACCATTCAGAGATAGGATAAAAAGCAAGGCTTGAATTGCTTAATTTCTTTATATCGGTTATTTCTTTACCAATAAAATTAGGTTTTATAAAACTCTGGTCTTCTTTCTGAAGTTCAATCTCAGCAATAATTAAAGAATTGTTTTTTTTGTGAAAGCAATCTACTATCCAATCTTGATTATTAGCTCTAATTTCGTGCCGATCTTTTTCGATTCTATTTGGAACTAATTCAAAAATTTGTTTTGCTTCCTGAATGGGGATTGGATATTCAAATTCATAATTAATCGAACTCTTGATATTTTTCTTTAGGGTTATACATGATTTATTCTCTGAAAATCTTACACGAATATTCCATTCATCATTAGTTTTGAAATATGCCTGCTTTATTAAATATGTCTTGATTATTTTCGCCTCCCATCCTTTATTATCAATTAGAAATTTTCTCTCAATTTCTATAGGCATAAGTTAAAATGTTAGTCTTTATTGATTATATTACCAGCCCAATTTAGCTTTGTTGATAATGTCTCATAATAAGAAATATGATTATTTAGCAACATCAGATTAGTAGTATTATCAGATATATTAATTGTGCAGTAATCATTATTTTTTAGATTAAAGGCTGACTTGCCATCCTTCCATAAGCAAACTTCTCCATTCTCTCTAGCTATTATTTTGACCTTTAGTTCCGATTCTTTAGGGACTATGATAGATCTACTCGAAAGACTAATCGGCGATATGGGAGTCACTATGATTGAATCTACCTTTGGGTGGACTATTGGTCCTCCAGATGCCATCGAATAGGCGGTAGAACCTGTAGGTGTTGCAACGATTATTCCATCTCCTATATGTTGGTCAACCTTTTCTTTCTCTATTTCTAATTCTAAGTGACATATTGATGATGGATTATTATTAGAAGTTCTAAAATAAAAATCATTCAGAGCATACAATCTATTAGGTAAATGATTGATATTATCGCTTATTTCTTTGGAATTGATAGATGCCTTCAGCATCATTCGTTTTTCTATGATGAAATTATCATCCTTAATCATTTGTATAAAGTTGGATTCTAATAATAAACTTCTCTCATGAGTAAGGAAACCTAGATTACCTCCAATATTAAAGCTTAAGATAGGTATTTTATAGTTTTGAAGCGCAGAAGCTGCTCTAAGAACAGTTCCATCTCCTCCTAGAACAATTACTAGATCTGGAAAATCATTTGACTCAAGTAAATAATCGTTAATATGATTATTGTCTTTATTGATAATTACTTCAACTACAATATTATTCCTATTTAATTTATCTTTGCAATATAAAGCAGCTTCTTTCGATGATGTGCTGTTGGCTCTATAAAAGATTAGGATTTTTCTTAAATCCATTATTATTATTTTTTTACCATTTCAAAAGATTAAAGTTTTCCATGTCAATGGTTACTCTGTTTCGATATAAAGAAAGAAGTATAGCCAGCCCTACGGCAGCCTCAGCAGCAGCAACTGTGATAACAAATACTGTGAACACTTGTCCTCTGATTAAATTATTATCCGTAAAAGAGGAAAAAGACATTAAATTAATATTTACAGCATTAAGCATTAATTCAATACTCATGAGAACTCTTACCGCATTTCTTGAATTAAGCAGTCCCCATACGCCAATGCAAAATAATATTGATGCAACGGTTAGATAAGCTTGAAGAGGAATAGTATGCATTTTTTTTAATAATTTAGGGTGATTTGTCTAGTAAAACAGGATCTTTTTTGTTTTCTTGAAGTTCATTCTTATTTGAAATAATGATTGTAGATTTTTCAGTACTGAAAATATCTTTTCTTGCAAGAACAATTGCTCCAATCATAGCCATTAAAAGTAAGATAGATGCGACTTCAAAAGGTAGTAAATAATCACTAAATAAGTGTTCTCCAATTCTTTCAGTTGAATTATCTCCTATTGATAGGTTTACTTCAGAGATTAACCAAGAGGACGAAAGATCTACTCTGATTAGTAAACCTAAAAGAGTTAAGCATATGAAAGATGAGATAATTCTTCTCGAATTAATATTTTTAATTGGTTTGAGATCTTCTTTCTTATTAACTAGCATAATTGCAAAAATAATTAGGACATTAACTGCACCCACATATACAAGTATCTGAGCAGCTGCAACAAAACTAGCGTTTAAAAGTAAATAGATTCCTGCTACGCTGAGAAATACTCCTCCAAGTAAAAAGGCCGAATAAACTATATTTGCAATTAAAACAACTCCTAGGCTCCCAATAATAATTACAGAGGATAAGATAACAAAGCAAATAAATTGAGTTGATAGTGCAATATCCATAATTAAATATTTTTTGTCTCTGTAATATCCTCAGGAATGTTTTTCTCATCTGATGATGGGGGTGTTACTTTCATCCAGTCAAATACTTCTTGAGGTAGTTTTCCAACCCTAGAATCTTCTGGGGATATTTCATGAGGATCTAATTTACCTTTTGGCAGATAAGCTAATTCCTTCAGAGGAATAACATTTGGATCTGAAGTGACATTTGTTGGTAATCTTCCTAATGCAACATTGTCAAAATTTAAATTATGTCTATCAAATGATGATAATTCATACTCTTCTGTCATTGATAGACAGTTGGTAGGACAATATTCAACACAATTACCACAAAAGATACAGGCACCAAAATCAATAGAATAATTTCTTAATTCTTTTTTCTTTGTTTCTTTATTCATCACCCAGTCTACTACTGGAAGATTAATTGGGCATACTCTTACGCATACTTCACAAGCAATGCATTTATCAAATTCATAATGAATTCTCCCTCTATATCTTTCTGAAGGAATTAATTTTTCATATGGGTATTGAACTGTAATTGGTCTTCTTCGAAGATGGTCAAAAGTAACTGAGAGTCCATCTATTAAATACTTGCCTGCATCTATAGCTTCTTTGGTGTAATCACTTACTTTTTTAAAGAAATCAGGCATTATTTTGATCGCAAGAAGTGTTTCATTTTATATTCTACATCGTTTTTTTGGATTTAGGTATTTCTACCCAAAATTAACCCCCAAAGAATTGAGGTAGTGTTAATTTTAGTGAAGCAGTTAATAGAAGATTGACAAGTGATATTGGTAATAAGAATTTCCAACCAAGATCTAATAGTTGATCTATTCGCACTCTTGGAGTAGTCCATCTTAGTAGTATTGCAAGAAATACTAATAAGTAAGATTTTAAAATAGTCATAACAATTCCTAGGGATCCACTAATGATCTGAATGATTGGGGCATCTATTGGAAGGTGAAGAACATCTGCCATTGTTTCTACTGGCACTACAAAACTCCATCCTCCTAGATAGAGGACTGACACAAGGATCGAGGAAAGAACTAAATTTATATAACTACCTAAGTAAAACAGAGCAAATTTCATTCCCGCATATTCAGTTTGGTAACCTGCGACTAGTTCTTCTTCGGCTTCTGGTAAATCAAATGGGAGTCTTTCGCATTCTGCTAATGCACATATCCAAAAAATAATAAATCCTACAGGTTGTCTCCAGATATTCCAAGTTAAAATCCCAGCTCCACTTTGTTGATTAACTATATCTACAGTACTTAGAGAATTACTCATCATTACAACAGCAAGAACTGCTAATGCGAGAGGAATTTCATAGCTAATTGATTGAGCTGCTGCTCTAAGACCCCCTAATAAAGAATATTTATTATTAGAAGCATATCCACTCATTAGTAAGCCTATTGGCTGAATACTGCTAAGAGCTATCCAAAGGAAAATTCCTATTCCAACATTGCTAATGAGGAGATTTTGACCAAAAGGAACTATTAGCCAAGATAATATTACTGGAATTAAGACTAAAACTGGTCCAATAGTGAAAAGCGTACTGTCAGCTTTCTCTGGAATAATATCTTCTTTTACTAATAGTTTGAGTCCATCCGCAATTGGTTGGAGGACTCCAAGGGCTCCAGCATATTCGGGTCCTATCCTTTGCTGAGCTGCTGCTGAAATTTTTCTTTCTAACCATACAGTTACTAGAACGCCTACTAAAGATGCTGAGAGTACAAGTATCATGGGGAAAGGCATCCATAGAATATGAGCTAACTGTTTAGATACTCCAAATGATTGAAGTATTTCATTAAAACTAAATTCAAGATCAATTCCGCTATTCACTATATTTTGTTAACTGTATAAAGATTAACTAGCTTTTATTGAAATGGGGGAACTTGTTTAAGTGTGTTTTCATCTATTTTCTAAAGGTAACCAGTCTCTGTTTTTAGATCCTGTATAGATTTGTGATGGTCTATAGATTCTATTCGCACCCAGTTGTTCCCTCCAATGAGCCAACCATCCTCCAACTCTTGAAATTGCAAAGATAGGTGTGAAGAGATCTTTTGGAATTCCTAGTTTTTTATATACAAGTCCAGAATAGAAGTCAACATTCGGATAAATCCCTTTAGGACCAAGTCGACTAATAGCTTCTGATTCTAGGCTCTTAGCTATATCGTACATTTTATCTTTACCAAATCTTGCAAAAAGTTCTTCCGCTAATTCTTGTAAAATCTCTGCTCTAGGGTCTTTCACTTTATATTCTCTATGCCCAAAACCCATGATCTTTTTTTTCTGAGTAAGAGCATCATCTAGAAATGCTCCAGCATTTTCTGGGGATCCAATTTCTTCTAGCATTGCAATAACATCTTCATTGGCACCTCCATGCAAAGGACCTGCTAAGGTTCCTACCGCTGAAGCAATGACAGCATATGGATCCGTTAATGTGCTTGCAGTAACACGAGCACTAAAAGTACTTGCATTTAAACTGTGTTCTGCATGAAGTATTAAACATTTGTCGAAGACTCTTGCCGCCAAAGGATCTTGTTCTCTTTCTGTAAGCATATATAAAAAATTTGATGAATAACTTAAATCATCTCTTGGCTGAATTGGATCATGCCCTTTTCTTATAAGCTGAAACCCTGCAACCATTGTGGGAATCTTGGCAATTAATCTGATTACTGCGTTATAGACATATTTCGGATCATCAATCACTCTCCGTGAATAAAAAAGACCTAGAGAAGCAGCACTTGATTGAAGTGCATCCATAGGATGCCCAGATGCGGGAAAACATTTCATCATATCTCTTACCCTGAAACTTAATCTCCTATGCATTTGTACTTCTTTTTCAAACTCAGTCAATTCTTTCTGAGTAGGCAATTCTCCCCATATAAGTAAAAAAACCGTTTCTAGAAAACTGCTTTTAGCTGCTAGTTGCTTTATTGGATATCCTCTATAATATAAATTCCCTTTTACACCATCTATTTCACAAATAGAAGAATTAGTCACTGGAACGCCTTCTAAACCTGGTCTTAGGTCGAAATTTATATGTTGTCTTTGATTGTCTATTTCACTAACCTCAAACGATAATAGTTGAATTCTAAATTAATCATAGTTATTTATCAAAAGATTTATTATAACAAGGTAAAATTTATTGCTTAATACTAATTTCATCGGTGTTTAAGGACAAAATTATATCACTCTTAATCAAGAAGCTTTCATGATTTTCACCAATAACCTCCTTTGAGATTCCGTGAGTGTTTTTGAAGTCTATTTTTAAGATATTGCTAATAAATGCACTAATTAATTTATATTGTTTATTTTTAATTAATTTATCTTTTATCTGAGAGTTATCTAGAAAAACATTTGAATACTCAATTATTCTTTGATCTTTAATTATTTCTTTAATTGATTCATCTTTAAATGATTGATCTAGAGCATTTAGAGAGGTACTGATAAAAGCTTGATTTTTATCTTGAAGAATTATTATATAATTAGGATTAATTGCAGGTATTGATTGATTTATATCTTCTTGATTTATTTCAGGTTTACTCCAGATTGTGTATAAGGTTTCATTGAATAAAAGATTTTCTTTATTAAATCCTTTTTCGACAAGGTATTCTTTTATAATTGATTCATATTCATCATTATCTATAATTATACAACTGTGATTATTTTTAGTTGATATGATATATTTTTTGTCGATTAGTCTAGGGATTTGTTGGATTATATCTTTTTCATATAAAGTAAAGATTTCATTATGTAATCTTTCTAGCGGATTAGTCTTGGAAATTACATTTGGATATCTAATAGATATTATTAACTTATTTGATTTATTTTCTGATGATATTAATGTGTCATTATTTGTATTTTTTGAGATGTCAAAATAATCTGATTCATAATTATCAATTTTCCTATTAAAGAATATAGTATTGATATTTATAGCTTCTTTATTTATTTTAAAAAATGTATATATATTATTTTTATTAAAATCATCCATGTATTTAATAAACCCATCATATTGATGAAATCCATTAGGTATTTTCCTGAATTCTTTTTTTCTATCTAAAGATAAACTTTTATTATTTAATGAAGCTAAGGAATTATATAAAGATTCTTTATTGTTAGATAAAATCAAATAACTATCTTCTGTTATAGTAAAATAGTTAAAACTTATCTCATTATATTTTTTTCTTCGATTATATATTGTGTTATTTTTGTAATTAGTTTGAATGAATTTATCTTCTTGACTTATCAGTTTATTGGGTAAATTATTGTTTTTGCATATTAACAACCAATCCAACTTATTGTCTTTATTATTAATTATTGAGAAATTAATTTCTTCGTATGAATAATTCTTAAATTCTTTATTAAAATCTATTCCAATCAAAGCAAATAATCCATTAATTAGTTCCACAATTTTCTTTGAATATTCACCCTCTTTATTGTTAGATATAATTTTAGATATATTTATGGAATTTGTTTTAGTATACAAATTAAATTTATTATCAATAGGTACATATTTTGATAATTCTATTTTTTGAGGATTTATTCTAGTATAATTTTTCGTTTTATTTGTGATTGTATAACCAGAACAGAAGATAGATAATGAGATTATTACTGAGATGATTTTCAATAAAAGCCTTAGTAACATTATTTAGAATTATATTTTAAGAAAGTGCTATATTTCTATTATCTCTAAATATTTCTTTTTGTCTAATTGATGAATATTCCAAGTCCAATAAGCATATCTCCAGAAGATTTAAATATATGGTTATTAAGTGATCGTAATAAACCTGTAATAGTAGATGTTAGAGAAAAAGACGAATTAATATTAGCTTCTTTTCCTTATGATTTTATTCACATTCCTTTAAGCGAATTTACTGGTTCTTTGAGTGATTTGAATCCAGGATTATTAATGAACAAAAAAATTGTTGTTTTATGTCATTCAGGGGTAAGAAGTTACAATTTTGGTTGTTGGCTATTAGCAAAAAATCTAGTTAAAGAGATATGGAATTTAGAGGAAGGTATTGATGGCTGGAGTAAATATGTAGATCCAAGGATTCCCAGATATTAGTCTTATAAATTATTAAGTTTTTTGGCGACAGTATTTACATCTTTATCCCCTCTCCCAGAGCAATTTATAATTATTTCAGAGTTTTCTTTTGTTTCATAGCATAGTTTATTTAACCATGCAAATGCATGAGCTGTTTCTAGGGCTGGAATAATCCCTTCAAGTTCAGAAACTAACTTCAATGCTTTTAAAGCTTCCAAATCTGTGACAGAAAAATATTCAGCTCTTCCAATAGATTTTAAATAACTGTGTTCAGGTCCAACTCCAGGATAATCTAGTCCAGCACTAATGGAATGTGCTTCTTGTACCTGACCTTCCTTGGTTTGTAGTAATAAGCTCATTGAACCATGCAAAATTCCTGTTCTTCCTTCAGTAATAGTGGCTGCATGTTTACCTGAATTAATACCATCTCCAGCTGCTTCAATTCCAATTAATCTTACATTTATATCTTTAATAAATGGATGAAAGAGACCCATTGCATTAGACCCTCCACCTACACATGCCATAAGTACATCAGGTAATTTATCAAATGCCTCAAAACATTGGGTTTTAGTTTCTTCTCCAATCACAGCATGAAAATCTCTTACCATCATTGGATATGGATGCGGTCCTGCAACTGATCCAAGGATATAATGAGTATCCTCTACATTTGTAACCCAATCTCTAATTGCTTCGCTTGTGGCATCTTTGAGTGTTGCAGTTCCACTTGTGACAGCTTTTACTTTTGCTCCCAGTAATTTCATCCGGAAAACATTCAGGGATTGTCTTTTCATATCTTCTTCTCCCATATAAATAACGCATTTAAGGCCAAATCTCGCGCAAACAGTTGCTGTTGCTACTCCGTGCTGTCCAGCACCTGTTTCTGCAATAATCCGTGTTTTCCCCATTCTTATTGCTAATAAAGCTTGTCCAAGAGCATTATTTATTTTGTGAGCACCTGTATGATTTAGATCTTCTCTTTTAAGCCAGATCCTATTCTTTTTATTTGATTTGCTAAAAAATGCTGATAGTCTTTCAGCTTCATAAAGAGGAGTAGCTCTCCCTACATAGGTTTTTAATAAATGGGATAGCTTTTCTCTGAAAGCTTTATCTATCCAAGCATCTTTAAAAGCTTTTTCTAGTTCAAATAATGCTGGCATAAGAGTTTCTGGAACGTATTGTCCTCCAAACTCGCCAAATCTTCCATTTTTAGATGGACGATTTGATGATGCTAATTTAGGATCTTTAGACTCCAATGAAAGTGAATTCGTCAACGTAACATATCTAAAGTAACTTTATATAGATTAGTAGGTAATGCAATGAGAAAACGATCTTGGATTGAATTTGATAGCAAAAGTTCCCAAAGAGATGATACTTTGAGTGAAGAAACACAAAATTGCTCCGAAAAAGTAATCATTACTCTTACTAAGGCTGGGCGAAAAGGTAAAAATGTTACTTTAATAAAAGGTTTGAAAGCATCTAATAAAGATTTAAAAATATTATTAATTAATATAAAGACTTTGTGTGGTGCTGGAGGATCTCTGAAGAATGATCAGATAGAGATTCAAGGGGATCAAAGGGAGAAGATAGTTAGTTATTTGAAAGAAATAGGTTATAAAGTTCAAAAGTCGGGGAGGTAGAATTTGATTAATTCTTTTTTTCAATGACTGATAACAACTTAAATGATGCTTCCCAAACAAAAAATATTGTTTGGCATTCTGCATCTGTTGATCGAGAGCTAAGAATCGCCAAGCAAGGTCATAAAAGCGCAATCCTTTGGTTTACAGGGCTATCAGGTTCTGGTAAAAGCACTTTAGCTAATGCTGTCAATCTCAAGCTCTTTGACTTAGGTTGTAGTTCCTTTGTCCTTGATGGAGATAATATTAGGCATGGTTTATGCAAAGATTTAGGTTTCTCTGATCAAGATAGGGAAGAGAATATAAGAAGAATTAGCGAAGTTGCTAAATTATTTGTTGAATCAGGCTTAATAACTCTAACTGCGTTTGTTTCACCATTTAAATCCGATAGAAATACAGCAAGAGCTATTGTTAAACCAGGGGATTTCATAGAAATCTATTGTTCGGCAAGTTTAGAGACCTGTGAAAATAGGGATGTTAAAGGTTTATATGCAAAAGCAAGAGAAGGCAAAATTCTTGATTTTACTGGCATCTCTAGTCCATATGAAAGTCCTGACAATCCAGAGATAGTTATTGATAGTAGTAAAGAGACAGTAGAGGAATCTGTAAATGTAGTAATGCAATATTTACAAAGTCAACAGGTAATAAATTTAAAAACTTAATCTTATGTTAGTTATTAGAAGAATTATTGATGATTTTATTTTTTCTTCTAACCTCATCATGCATTTCTTTTCGGAATTTTGAAATTCTACTTCCTAATTCTTCATTGCAAATTGATAGTATTTGGATTGCTAATATAGCTGCATTTGCTCCACCATCAATAGCTACAGTAGCTACTGGAATCCCTTTGGGCATCTGAACAATTGATAAAAGAGAGTCGATCCCTGAGAGTGCCTTGCTTTTTACAGGTACTCCAATTACAGGAATTGTTGTTAATGAAGCAATCATTCCAGGCAGATGAGCTGAACCACCTGCTCCGGCAATAATCACTTTAATATTATTTTTCTTTGCTTTTAAGGCAAAATCAAACATTTCTTCTGGGGTCCTATGAGCAGATAAAACAAGTGTTTCATAGTTGATTTCAAAATGTTTGCATATTTCTATTGCAGGTTTTAATGTTGGTAGATCTGAATCACTACCCATAACAATTGAAATAATTGGATTTAGATTATTAATGTTTGACAAAATGTTTAATATTAATCGTTATTTATATTAAAGACCCCTCCGTGCTTTGACGCTAGATGAGTAATAATATCTTTAAGTTATAGTTCATTATGTCAAAATCAAACAATTTTCAAACTAAGAAAGAAGAAAAGATTGAAGTTGCAAGTTATTTTAATGGGATGGGTTTTGATAGATGGAGAAGAATTTATAGCGATAGAAATGACATTAATATAGTTCAAAAGAATATTCGTATTGGTCATCAAAAAACTGTTGATGATGTAATTTCATGGATTAAAGATTCTGGACAGATCGCAACAAAAACATTTTGTGATGCAGGATGCGGAGTAGGCAGTTTAACAATTCCTTTATCAGGACTGGGTCCAAAATTTATTCAAGCAAGTGATATATCTAAAGAGATGATTCAAGAAACAAAATTACGCTTTAAGAAAGAATCCTTAGGGATGTCCAATGTAAAGTTTCAAGTATCTGATCTTGAAGCAGTATCTGGGAAATTTAATACTGTAATTTGTTTAGATGTTTTTATTCATTATCCGCAAAAGATCGCAGAAGAAATGGTAATTCATCTTTGTAATCTTAGTGAAGATACTTTGATTGTAAGTTTTGCTCCTTATACACCTTTCTTATCAATTTTGAAGAGAATAGGTCAATTATTTCCAGGACCAAGTAAAACCACTAGAGCATATACATTGAATGAAGTTGGAATTATTAAAGCAGCTAATAATGCAGGATTTAAATTAATAAGAAAAAAGCTAAACCAAGCCCCATTTTATTTTTCTAAATTAATAGAATTTAGAAAAATAAAAACCTAAAAAATTTATTTTACTAATTGATTCTCTAATGCATATCTAACAAGTTCTGTTCTACTAGATGTACCAGTTTTTATAAATAATCTGCTAACGTATTTTTCTACATTTCTTATAGAAGTTTCTAACTGTCTGGCTATTTCTTTATTCATGAGTCCCTCAGCTACTAACTGCAAAACACTTGCTTCTCGTGGGGTGAAACTGGGAATCATATTGTTTTTATTTGAATTTTGACTATTTCCTTGCGTTAGCATAGATCTTATTTCAGTAATTTGTTTAGCCATTTTCCCTACATCTGTATCAGCAAATCTAGCAGCCTCTTTTAATAATCTGTCTTGCCTGTTAACTACATTTTTCACTCTTGCTATTAATTCATCTGGATCAAATGGTTTAGAGATATAATCATCTACTCCGGCTAAATAACCTTGAGTTCTATCAAGAGTCATTCCTTTTGCTGTAAGAAATATCACTGGAGTTCCACTAAGTCTTTCGTCTTCTCTTATTTTATTTAATAATTCATATCCATTGCATCTTGGCATCATTACATCACTAATGATCACATCAGGGAAAAATGATTGTGCCTTTTCCCATCCTTCTAGCCCATCTACTGCAGTAATAACCTGAAAGCCTTCATCTTCTAAAAAAGCTTTTACAGCTGATCTAAGACCAGGCTCATCATCTACTAACAATAATTTATTGCTAGTTATTAATTCATTATTAGGTTGAGATTCTTCATTCATGAGTTTAAGACAATAAAATAAATCAATCTTATTGATATGTATTCAAGCATATTCGTATTTTATCTACTTTCCAATACCTATGGATAAAAAAATTCTTCAATTTGATTTTCAATCTAGTACGCCTTGTGCAATGGAAGTCTTAGATGAGATGCAACCTTTCTGGAATGAGAGATGGGCTAATGCCTCCAGCAAGCAAACAGTCTCTAGTAATTCAATGGCGGCAATTATTAGTTTGTCAAAAGATAAAATTGCTAATTATTTAAATTTAAATAATCATAGAATTATTTTTACAAGTGGAGCAACTGAAGCTAATAATTTAGGATTATTAGGATATTCAAGAAATCAAGCTCTTCATAATAATCTTTATGGAAATATTATCACTTTAAGTACAGAGCATGCGGCTGTTTTAGATCCATTAAGGCACCTACAATCGGAAGGGTTTTCCTTGACAGAATTAATACCCAAAAATGACGGAATTATTGATTTAAATGAATTCGCTTCTGTTATTAAGCAAAAGACATTTTTAGTAAGTATCATGTCTGCTAATAATGAGATAGGGGTTATTCAACCATTAGAAAAGATTTCTTCAATATGTAAAGAAAGAAATATTTTGCTTCATTCAGATGCCAGTCAATCTTTAGGGTTCCAGAGTTTTGATTTTTATCAAAAGGGTGCGCAAATGATTACGATAAGTTCTCATAAAATTTATGGACCCAAAGGAATTGGTGCATTGATTATTGAAGATGATATTCCATTGCAACCATTGTTTTTTGGGGGAGGTCAGGAATTTGGATTAAGACCTGGTACGCCTGCTATCCCTTTAATTGTTGGATTTACTAAAGCAATAGAATTAGCTGTTAAAAGAGAGAATGATTTTATTCAATCAATAGGATTACTAAGAGATAAATTAAAAAATAATCTGCTAATTAAAATCCCAGAATTAATTATTAATGGCTCAATTGAAAATAGATTGCCAAATAATTTAAATATCACTATTCCTAATATTAGTGGTACTCAACTGCATAGATATCTGAGACCTTTAATTGCTTGTAGTAGTGGCTCAGCTTGTAGCGATGGTAAGCCTTCCCACGTACTTTTATCTTTAGGAAGATCTAAGGAAGAGGCTAAGTCTTCTTTAAGGTTAAGCTTGGGTAAAGATACTACTGAAGAGGAAGTTGATATGGCGATCAAGATCATCTCTACCGCGGTCGAGAGCCTAAGGTAATCTATATTTCATTCCCATTCCTAATGGCTATTCGAAGTTTACCGCTTCTTGATCTTGAGTTTCTAAGGATTTCTTCTTCAGTTGGTCGGATTGGTTTTTTTGTTAATACGTTTAATCTCTTATCCTCTTTAAAGGAATTCTTAACTTCTCTATCTTCTAGTGAGTGAAAACTGATTATAGAAATCATTCCTTGGCTATGTATCCAATTTGGACTGATATGTAGAAACTTTTTAAGAGAAATTATTTCATTATTAACAGCAATTCTTAGTGCCTGAAAAGTACGTGTGGCTGGATGAATTTTTGAGAATCTTAATTTCTTTGGAAAACAACTAGCGATTGATTTAGCAAGATCAGTTGTTCCATTGAATTTCCCTTTTTTTTTGATATCAAATTTAATTCTATTAGCAATTCTTCTAGAAAATCTTTCTTCCCCATATTCATAAATTAAATTTGCAAGCTCCTTCTCGCTTAATTTATTTATCAGTTTCTCAGCAGTTAAATCATTTGTTGGATTCATTCTCATATCTAATGGTCCATTTGATTTTAAGCTGAAACCTCTATTTGAATTATCAAATTGATAACTATTCACCCCTAAATCAGCTAAAACAAAAGCAACTTTTTCGGTGGGGGTGAAATCACAAAAATTGCAATCAATAATTTCTACCCTTTTGTTGTGTTTCTCTAACAAAGCTTGAGAATGTTTTCTAGCAAATGGATCTTGATCAATGCCAATTATTTTTAGAGATTTAAACTTATTTAATAGTTTATATGAATGACCACCTCCTCCAATAGTGGCGTCAATACCAATGCCATTGTCGATTAATTCCATAGGAATTTTGCTAATCATATTAATTATTTCTTCAGGCATAACTGAAATATGATTAAAAGTAATATTTTGTTTTAGGAAGTCAGATTGCATCACTTCTTAGTATTATCTCAGAATAGAGGTAAAGGAAAGAATCAAATGGGACAACTTGAGACTAGAACAGAACCAATGGTGGTCAATTTTGGTCCACATCATCCTTCTATGCATGGCGTTTTACGTTTGGTCGTAACTTTAGATGGAGAAGATGTCATCGATTGTGAGCCAGTTATTGGATATTTGCATAGAGGTATGGAAAAGATTGCTGAAAATAGAACAAATGTAATGTTTGTTCCTTATGTGAGTCGAATGGATTATGCGGCAGGAATGTTTTATGAAGCAATAGTTGTCAATGCCCCAGAGAGACTCGCAAGTATTGAAGTACCAAAAAGAGCTAGTTACATAAGAGTTTTAATGTTAGAGCTTAATAGAATAGCTAATCATTTGTTATGGTTAGGACCATTTCTTGCTGATGTAGGAGCTCAAACACCTTTTTTCTATATTTTTAGAGAAAGA
>CETH01145706.1_pt1 | contig 14762 bp, 14 predicted proteins | sample 361461 | NCBI WGS metagenome assembly CETH01 (sample SAMEA2622695, study PRJEB7988) | marine metagenome | isolation source: saline water (ENVO:00002010), including
ACTTATATAATATAAAAATGAAATCTTATAGCCAAGCCTTAAAAATACTTAAAAAAAATAAATTAGTATTCAATGATGAAAATATTAAAAGTTTAAATTGTTTAAATAGGGTATGTGCAAAAAATATTTATTCAACAATAAATTACCCGGCTGCTGATAATTCAGCATTTGATGGATATGCAGTAAACTCAAATGACACAAAAAAGTTAAGCATTAAAAGAGGTAAATTCTTCAAAATTTTAGGTATAATTGCTGCAGGCACAAAACCAAAAAATAAAAAATCAAATAAATTTGGAACATTTGAAATTATGACAGGTGGTTTGTTACCCAGAGGTTTTGATGCAATTATTCCAAAAGAAGAAGGATCTTTATATCCAAATAAAAAAAAGCCTAAATATTTGTATATTAACAAAATAATAAAAAAAAATAAAAATATTAGGACTAAAGGTTCAGACTATAAAAAAGATGATTTAATAATTAAAAAAGGAACGATACTAAAATCAAATCATATATTGGCTTTTAAAACATTGGGTATTAAATATGTGAAAGTTAAAAAGATACCAAATATTTTATTTTTTTCGACTGGAAACGAAATAAGTAATCAAGAAAAAATACCACAATGGAAAATTAGAAATTCAAATAATCATTATATTCAATCTTTAGATAAAAACTTTTTGTTTAATTTTAATTATGGTGGGACGTTAAGAGATAAAGATGAGTTAGTTCTAAAAAAAGAAATAAATAAATTTCTTAATTCAAAAATTGATATCATCATAACTTCAGGAGCAGTATCTGCAGGAAAATTTGATTTTATTCCTTCTATAATCAAAAAATTTAAATTATCTGGATATTTTAAGGACATTGCAATTAGACCAGGAAAACCTATTTTGTTCGCAAAATTTAAAGGAAAACAAAAAGCTTTTTTTGGTCTTCCAGGAAATCCCATTTCTTCAGCTGCTTGTTTTAGATTTTTTGTTTATCAATTTTTAGAAGAATCATTACAAATTAAGTCCGAGAAACCAATAAAAGCTATTTTGAAAAATAATTTTTCAAAAAAAATTAATTTCACCCGTTTTGTTAGGAGTAGATGTAATACAACTAAAAATGGTAAACTAGAAGTTGAAATTTTAAAAGATCAGGAGTCATTTAGAATTAAGCCATTTATTCGTTCAAATATATGGGCGATGCTGCCCTCTGGTAAGGAAAAATTTAAAAAAGGTAAAACTGTTGATTGTTTTTTTCCCAATCAATCAAATAAAATTTTTTCATAGAAGAACTCATTTTTGTTGTAGTTAAAATAAATAAGAATTAATAATTCAATAATGATTGAACTTAAAAATGAAAAAATAGCTATACCAGTTGTTTTGTTTGCTGGTATTCTCTGGTCTTTTGGACCTTTAGTTGTTAGGTACATGGATAATCCTCATATGGTTCCGTGGCAATATATTTTTGGTCGGGGGTTAACAATATTTGTCTTATTAAATTTATATTTATATTTTGAGGAAGGTCTAAATTTTTATAAAAACTATAAGAAAATTGGAAGATCTGGAATTATAGGAGGTTGTGGATTAGGTGTAGCAATGATTTCTTTTATTTATTCGATAACGAATACAACAGCCGCTGTGACCTTGTTGTGTCTAGCAGCAATGCCTTTTTTTACAGCCATATTAGCCTACTTATTTCTAAAAGAAAAAATTTCTTTAAACGTTTGGGTATCGATATTCTTAGCTACAATAGGTATAATTATTATGGCATTTGGAAATAGTGAAAAAAATTCTTTATTAGGATTTATCTTTGGACTTACATCCTCAGTTGGTTTTTCGGTATTTTCCGTTACTCTTAGATGGAGAAAAGAAACACCAAAATTTACAACTGTAGCAATAGCAGGACTATTTTGTTTTATATTTTCAACTATTGTAATTTTAATTACTAACCAAACATTTTTTTCAACAAGCTATAACAGCTCAATGTTTTCTTTACATGGCACGTTAGTTTGCTTAGGATTGATCTTATATTCAATTGGCTCCAAAGCTATTCCAGCCGCAGAACTAACCTTATTATCTTTGACAGAGGTTATTGGTGGAATTTTTTGGGTTTGGTTACCTTTATTTGGAATTAATGAAATACCATCATCAAATACAATCGTTGGTGGTTTTTTTCTATTTGTATCGCTTGTGTATTACAGTCTTATCATGAGATGGAATAAAAGATTTATTGCATTAAATTAACTAAATTTATGGAAAGACCTGATTTTTTTTCTTTAAAAAATGGTGAAAAAGTAAAACTTCCTTTTTCAAAAGAGGAATATAATGAAAGAGTGAATAAATTAAGAAACGTAATGAATAACAATAATCTTGATATGATTATACTTACCTCAATGCATAATATAGCTTATTACACTGGGTTTATTTATTGTTCATTCGGTAGACCTTATGGTTGTGTTTTAACCAAAAATAAGATTTTAACAATTTCAGCTAATATTGATGCTTCTCAACCCTGGAGAAGATCACATTGTGATAATATAATCTATACAGATTGGAAAAGAGATAATTTTTTTAAAGCAATCGTATCTATTATTGAAAAAGATAAACCTCCGAAAAAAATTGGAATAGAAAATGATCATTTGACATTAGATTTAAGAGAAAAAATTGGGTCTATTTTTACTTTTTCTGAATTTAGTGATGTTTCAAAAGATTTGATGGAACTAAGAATGATAAAATCAAATGAAGAAATTAAAATTATCAAAAATGGTGCAAGAATTGCAGATTTAGGAGGTGAAGAAATAGTAAAAAATGTAAAAGAAGGCAATACTGAGATTGAAATAGCTATAGCTGGACGGGACAGAATGGAAAGAGAAATTGTTAAAACTTATCCTGGGGCTGAGTATATGGATACTTGGGTTTGGTTTCAATCAGGAATTAATACCGACGGAGCTCACAACCCTAAAACTAATAGAAAATTAAAAAAAGGAGATATTTTATCTTTAAACACATTTCCTATGATTTCAGGATACTATACAGCATTAGAAAGAACTTTATTTTTAGAGCATGTTGACAAAGACTCTTTAAAAGTTTGGGAAGCAAATGTTAAAGTTCATAAAAGAGGATTAGAACTTATTAAACCTGGAGTTAAATGTTCAGAAATTTGTAATGAATTAAATGAACTTTTTGCTGAACTTGGTTATTTGCAGTATAGAACATTTGGTTATGGACATTCATTCGGTGTTCTTTCTCATTTTTATGGCAGAGAGTCTGGCTTAGAACTTCGAGAAGACATTGATACAGTTTTAGAGGAGAATATGGTTATATCGATGGAGCCAATGATTTTAATTCCAGAGGGTAAACCAGGAGCTGGAGGATATAGAGAACATGATATTTTAGTTATTGGTAAAAATGGTGCTGAGAACATAACCAAATTTCCATTTGGTCCAGAAAATAATATTATCAGGGCTTGATATGAATAAGGAAAAAAAAATTGTGAATAGTTGGAATGAGTGGGATCCACTAAAACATGTGATTGTTGGTCGAGCAGACGGTACTTGTATTCCAGCACCAGAACCTGCACTAGATGCAAAAGTTCCAGAAGACAGTGATATGCGTGGTCAGTTTGGACCAAGAATTAAAGATACAGTTGATAAAGCAAATCAATTATTAAATGATTTTACAAATATGCTTGAAAAAAGGGGTATTAAAGTGGATCGACCAACTCCATTAGATTTTAATCAAAAAACATCAACACCTGACTGGGATTCAGAAACAATGTTTGGATGTATGCCTCCAAGAGATGTTTTGCTAACTGTAGGAAATGAAATTTTAGAGGCAACAATGAGTTATAGATGTAGATGGTTTGAGTATTTATGTTACCGACCTCTTTTGAAAGAATACTATAATAATGATCCAAATATGAGACACGAGTCGGCACCAAAACCAAGACTCACCGATGCTGACTATCGAAAGGATTACTTGTCAGATAAAATTGGAATTCAAAAAAGACTTAAATGGACTGAGGAAAAATTTTTTGTGACCACAGAGGAGGAACCGTTATTTGATGCTGCAGATGTATTAAGATTCGGAAAAGACCTAGTAGTTCAACACGGTTTTACCACAAATTTAAAAGGTATTAATTGGTTGAAGAGACATTATAAAAACCATAGAGTACATGCTGTAAATTTTCCAGGAGATCCGTATCCAATACATATAGATGCAACATTCACTCCTATAAAAGAAGGTTTGATTATTAACAATCCTCAAAGAAGATTACCAAAAGAGCAAAGAAAACTGTTTGAAGATAATGGATGGAAAATAATTGATGCTGCTCAACCGGCACATAACGAACCACCACCACTGTGTTATTCTTCAGTTTGGCTTTCTATGAATGTTTTAGTTTTAGATCCTAAAACAGTTTGCGTTGAAAAAAGTGAAAAATACCAAGCCGAACAACTTGATAAATTAGGCATGGAAGTTATCCCAGTAGAATTAAGAGATGCTTATGCGTTTGGTGGAGGATTGCATTGTTGTACAGCTGATGTTTATAGAGAAGGAGAATTAAAAGATTATTTTCCAAATCAGTGAGTCTAACTTGGATTTTTTTTTAAAAATTCAATATAGTTTATAACTTCATCAAATTTTTCATCGGATATATCCTTATAACTTTTGTTAAATTTTTCCTTCACACATAATGCTACATGAGCATAGGGATTTCTTCCTTTAGGATGATTTGGATGGTTAGGGAGCTGACCCTTTAAATAATCTCCGGCTTCTTGAATAATTTTCCAGAGTTTTTTGGAATTTTCAGGTGTCATAAAAATGAAAAATTTTTTATTATGATTTTTGTATTCGTCTCTAATTCGTATTTCATTATTTCCTTACACACATTCATTTTATTAAATGCATTATCATTAAATTTTTCAATTAAAGTTTTTGCCATTTTTTCATATGAGTATTCATCAATTATGTATCCATTTTGATTATTTATTAAAATTTCATTTGCACCTTTTGTATTAAATGAAACAACGTGAAGTCCAGCAGCAAGAGCTTCTATTATAGTCACACCAAACGACTCAATTCTTGCTAAATTAACATAGACATTATTATCCTTATAAATTGATATTAAATCTGAATGAGGGAAATATATTTCGTTAGTATTCTTAATTTCTTCTTTTGTGTAAAAATATCTTTTATTATCAATTATAAATTTATTCTTAAATAGTAAGTCAGAGTTTCTTCCAACAAGTGTCCATGAGAAATTTATATTATTTTTAATTAAAATATTCGATATTTTTTCTATTAAATCCAAACCTTTTTTTTTTTCATAAAATCTTGCTACTGTAATTAGTTTTAGTTTTTTTTGGTTAATCTTATTCTTGCTTACATTTAATATCTTATTAACTTCAATTGAATTAGGAATCTTAATTATTTTGTCTTTTGAAAAATTGAAAAAACTTAATTCTTTTACAATATCTTCTGAGATAGCAAACACTCTATCAAATAAATGAACAGTCTCTGATAATAAGTTTTCATATTTTTTATCAAATCTATAACCATATAAAATATCCGTATCCTTTTGAATATCTGCACCATGAAAAGTAACAACAATTTTTTGTTTAAGATTTTTTAATACTTTTATATACAACAAAGTTTTATAATTTACTGACTGAAAATGCCAAACATCATATTTTTTTTCAAAACAAATCTTTTTAAAATAATATTCAAGTAAAAAAATAAGGTTAATTTTGAAATAATATTTTGCGATAAAAATCAAATTAATTAATAATTTATTTAATTTAATTGTATTATATTTTTTATTTTCAATATTAGTTTTTTCTAAAAGATAAATATCCACTTCATTATCGAGTTCAGCTAGTTTATTCGCTGTATTATGTGTTTGTATTTCAGCACCTCCAACCCATGGTAAAAATGTTGAAGGAACAATTGCAATTTTCATTTTATTTTTAATTATTTTTTTTAGTTGACCAGATTAAGAATTTATTAATGTCTATATATATCACAGAAAAGCTCATAATACTTAATCAGATTTTTATCAGAAAACATATGTATTTTTTTTTTGATTTTAATAATCTTTTTTTTTGCTATTGAATAATTTTTCATCACAAAAACTATTTTTTTTTCTAATTCTTTTTGATTATTAATAGGAATTATACATCCCCTGTATTCATTTTGTAATATATCACTGGCACCACTACAATTAGTTGAAATTATAGGTATTTCGTAATTCATGGCATCAAGTAAAACGTTCGGTAAGCCTTCGTAGTAAGATGGCAAAATGAATAAATCTGAATTTAGATAATATTTATCTAATTTATTTTTCCAATTAATTATTTTTATATTTTTATATGGTTTTATCTTATTAATTAAAAAATTTTTAAGATCTCCATTTCCAATAATTAATAAATTAATTTTATTATATCTATGGGATAATTTAATAACTGCATTGATTAATAAAGGAAAATTTTTTTGTTTTGTAAGTCTTCCAATTGATAAAATATTAAAATTATCCAAATTTTTCTTCTTTTTTTTTTTTATTTTTAAAATTTTTTTTAAATAAGGATTATAAATTAAGGCGATCCTATCTTTGAATAAAACTATTTTTTGCAGTGATCTTCGAGACATGGAGGATATTGCAATAATTTTATTAGCAAAGTTATAAAAAACTATTTTAAGAAACAAAACAAAAAAACTTAAAATCCTATTATCAGCATAAAAAGTAGCCCCAAATGGTTCCTCAGAATTTCTTATAACAATTTTAGTTTGATTGATTTTCGCTATAGCTATAGCTGGTATATGACTTTGCATTGAAAATATTATAGAATTTTTTTTATTCTTTTTTAAAAAAGAATTTAGATTAATCATTGATGATATTGCGAGATTCCATCTAATTGGCAAAAAATTCAATTTTTTTAAAGGCTTTCCATTTATTATCTTAAGGTTTTTATTTCTTATAAAGTCAACTTTATTAGCTCCACGAGAGAAAAAAAAAATTTTAATATTCTTTTTTAGTAAGAAATTTACTATTCTAACTAGATTTTTTGTAGCTCCACCTTTCTCAAAAGATGGATAAAAAAGATGTATTGTATTAAGCATTTATTTTTTTCTTATAAAAACAATATTTGAGTAATTAAAATAATTATGTTCTGGTTTTTCAGCATTAATCTTAAGTAGATTCTTACTAAAAGGTAAAATTTTAAAAGTATTATAATCTTTTAGAAGCTTTGCAAAATAATATAAATTTGTATTCTTAAATAGATGGTGCCAATTATACTCTAATTGAATATATTTTGGTTTAAATTTTTTGATTGTTTTTTCTGCTCCTTTTAACACTTCTAGTTCAAAACCTTCTGTGTCAATTTTTATTAGATCTATTTTGGAATTAATTAATTTTTTATTTTTTTTAATGAAGTTATCAAGGGTATCTAAAGAACACATTATTTTTTTTTTATTATATTTCAAATATTTAATTTTATTCACTTCAGGATTAAAATTAGCCCATTGTAAATTATTTTTATCAAAATATAAATTTTTCTTTGTTTTTTTTTGTCCAAGACCTAATTTGTATATAAAAAACCGATTTGAATAATTTTTTTTTATTTTAACCAATTCATTGAAAGTTTTTGGCATTGGTTCAAAAGCAATAATTTTTGCAGAACTATTTTCTAAAAGAAAACTAGAATATTTTCCAACATTAGCACCAATGTCTAAACATAATTTAGGTTTTTCCATACACACTTTTCTTAAAAAAAATATCTCACCACTCGAATAGAAATCTTTGTGATTATTATATCCTAAAAATCTTATTACAAGTTTCAATAAAATAGTATTAATTGGTATTAAAAATTTTCTTGCAAAAAAGAATTCAAGAAAACTTGTAATAATGTTAATAAATATTTTGTTCATGATTAAATGTCATAAAAAGCTTAAAAATTTCCAAAAGTTTAATTGTTTTTACTCATTTATATATCAATAATATAATGTTATTAAGAATTAGTAAATTATGTCAAAAGTTTATAAACTTGGAATTACCCCTCATAATAATAAAAAAATTCAAGAAGTAAATTCAATTGAAGTAATAGCTGAAAAAGGAATAGTTGGTGACAGGCATTTTAAAGATTATAATGATCCATATTGCCAATTATCTCTAATTGAGTCTGAAAACATTGATTATTATAATACTAAATATGGTTTAAATATTGCTTATGTAGATTTTAGGAGAAATATTATTACCAAAGAAATAGGACTTAATGATTTAATAGGTAAAAAATTTTTTATAGGAAAAGTAGAAGTTGAAGGAATTGACTTATGCAGACCCTGTAGACATCTAACTGATATGTTAAATCAAGATAATGTTTTAAAAGAATTTATGAGAAGAGGAGGGCTTAGGTGTAGAATTTTAACCTCATCTCAAATTAATATTAATGATAAAATAAAAATTTTTAAATAATTCTAATTTTTTTGTGTTTTATCAATTTCAAATTTTTCTAATCCTGATGATAATTTTTCATCTAATGGTTTAGAATTTTCCTCAAAAGATCTTAATCTCTCTAATTCCTTTTGTCTTAATTTTTGTTCTCTTAAATTTTCTCTTTGCTCTTTTATTTTCTGTTCTCTATCAAACTTTTCTTCCCATTCTTTAATTTTAATATATTCTAATTCTTTCTGTTTATTTTCCTCTTGTTTTATTAACTTTAAAACTCTTTCTTTTCTTTTTTTATCTTTTAATTCTTTAGATATTTGTTCCTCTTCTCGTACTTTCAAATCTATATCTTTTCTATTTTGCTCTTCCTCTTTTAGTTTTAATTGTTTTTCTTTACTTCTTAAATCATTAGTAACTAAAATTAAATTTTCATCCTTTTTAATTAATCTTTCGTTTTCAATTTTTTGTGAATCATCTTTTAATTTTAATTCTTTTTCTTTAACTTTTAATTCTTCTTCTTTTGACTTCAACTTACTTTCCTCTTTTTTTAATCTTTCTTCCCAGGTTCGAAGTTCTTTTTTTTCTCTAATAATTTCATTATTTTCTTGTAGTTTTTTTAATTTAATTTCTCTGATTTTCTTTATTTCTTGGTTTTTTTTAAAATTTGAATATGCACTACTTAACGATTTTGTGGTAATACTAGCAAGCTTAGCTAAACCACTATTATCTTTAGTTTTTTTCTTTTTACCTTTTAGCTTAGTGTTTTTTTTAATAGACATAATTTTTATAATTATATTTGAGCAAAGAATTAAATATTATTCAACTATAACTATTATAAAATTTTAAAATCATTGACTATTTTGAGTTACAACCTGTAAGTGATAATTTCTTAGATCTTTGCACATTAATAATTTTTTTGCATTAAACTAACCAAAATATTAATAAGATTTAGTGAAAAAATATAAAAAATTAATTATTGCCTGCGACGGAGAGTCAGCAAGCGGCAAAAGTACTGCAGCTAAATTAGTTTCTAAAAAATATAAATTATTATTAGTCAACTCTGGATTATTATATAGATATGGGAGTAAATTATTAATTGAACATAAACCAAAAAATATCACTTCCTTTTTAAAAAAAAGATTTAAAAACGTTTCTTACAAAAAGATTGCAAAACATAATTTACACACAGAACAAATAAGTAACAATGTAGCAATTATTGCAAAAAACAAAAAAATAAGACTAATAATTAATCAGTTTCAAAGAAGAATTATAAAATCAAATAAAAAGATTTGTGTGGAGGGGAGAGATATTGCAAGCAAGATATTAGCAAAAAACCCCAAATATGATTTAGCTTTTTATTTTAAATGCAATTTAGATACAGCTAGTTATAGAAGGTGGCTAGATATCAAAAAAAAAGTTCCATTAAGTGATGTTAAAAAATCACTTCAAAAACGAACTCTTATGGATAAAAAAAGAAAAAATAGTCCACTAATAAAAGTACAAGATGCAATTTTAATTAGAACAGACAAGTTATCAAAAAAAGAGGTTTTAATTAAGATGTCAAAGAGTATAGAAAAAATTCTTATGTAATTTTATTTTCTTCTTTTGTAGGTTCTTCAATTGGTTCAGTTGTTGGGTTTAATTCAATTCCAGCTGGTGTAATTGTTTGAGGCATAGCAACAAATTGAGAGTCAGGGTTATCAACGCTAGCTCTAACTTTCATTCTATAAATTCCAAATAAACCAATAATTGAATGAAAGAAAAATAAAAATATAAAAAAACCATTAGAGCCAACCAGGTCCATAAATATTGAGCACAAAAAAGGACCACTCATTGCACCTAAGCCAAAAACAAACTGAAGCCCTGCACCTGCAGCAACAAATTTTTCTTTTGGAATATAATCATTTGTGTGGGCTAAAATTAGAGAAAACATTGGTAGACTACAAAAAGAAAAAAGAATTAAAAAAATGTAAAACCAAGTTTTACTCGTCGCGAGACCATCGGGCAAATACATTTGTTTAGAAACAAAAATTGCTAGAATAGCAAATATTGCTGCACCAAAAGTAGAAAAGACTATTACTTTTCTTCTATCATAAATATCTGATATTTTTCCAACAGGGAATTGTGATATTGCACCAGAAATTGCTAAAAGAAACGTAACAATTGAAATTTCCAGTATTGTGAAATTCATCGATGTTGCATATACAGCTAATAAGGTAAATAAAGCTGATTGAATTGTTCCATAAAAAAAAGAACTAACCATCCCAAAAGGAGATGCATCATAAAGATTTTTAAGTGACATAGCTTTAATTCTTTTAAAAGTCGGTGGTTTTTTTTTAGTTAATAAAATTGGAATTAGAGCTGCCGAAGTAATAACTGAAATTAAAATAAATGGTTGAAAATTTTTAGGGCTACTGAAGTTTAATAAAAACATGCCAACACCCATAGCACCATAAAGTATTACCATATATATTGATAAAACACTTCCTCTATTTTTATTACTCGATCTATCATTAAGCCAGCTCTCGGCCACAGTATAAATACAAACCATACTTATTCCAGTAAGTACTCTTAATAAAAACCAAATTAATGGATTAATTATAATAGAGTGAACCAAAATTACTAATGATGCCAATGATGCAAAAGCAGCAAAAACTCTGATATGACCAACTCTAGAAATTACATTTGGAATTGTAGCTGCACCAATAAAATATCCTACAAAATACCCAGACATCATAAATCCAGTGGCTGTAAGACTAAATTCTTCTTGGACTGCTCTTACACCCAAAAGAGATCCTTGAAAGCCGTAAGCCATCATTATACATCCCATGCCTAAAAATAATGCCCAAGAATTTTTTAAAACTTTATTCATAAAATATTTTATGACTATTCGCGATGTATTATGAAAACAAGTCTTAATTGTGACAAGCTTAAGACTTTTTAAGCTTCAAAAATGAATGGATAGCTATAGTGGTCACTATAATCGCTCCACCTAAAAGAGTTTCAATACTTGGTTGTTCTTTTATTATTAACCAAACCCAGATAGGACCTATTATGGTTTCAAGTAAAAAAAATAGATTAACTTCTGCAGCAGGAATAAATCTTGGAGCTATTGTTACTAGGACAAAAGGTATTGCAACACAAAGAATACACATTGCTGGTACAATTATAAGGTCGTTGTCAATTAGCGCAAAACTTTCGATAAAAAATAAGGCAAAAGTAGCTACAAATAATTTTCCAATAACAGCAGCTGGAACCAAGTTTTTTGTTTTAGCAGATCTAATTGTTACAGCTCCTACTGCCAAACCTAAAGCTGTAATAAACCCTAAAATATCTCCATAAAAGTTTCCTAATTTTAGAGAGTCGAAGAAAATATAGATTACGGCAAAAAAAGTAACAATTATTGAAATCCATGTCTTTTTATCTGGGATCTCTTTTAGAAAAATTGCACTAAGGATTGCTGATAACATAGGTGCGGTAGCAATCATTACAAGGGTATTTGCTACATTTGTATTTTGAATTGAAACTACAAAAGTAATATTTGTTAAACTAAATGTTCCAATATAAATAAGCCCATGATATCCGCTGGTAAAAAGAGTTTTAAAAAAACTTAATTTATAAATCAATAGCATTCCTATAAACACTGTGAAAAAAGGGATTATTCCTCGGTAAAAAACTAATCCCCAAGTATCAACATTAGAAAGTCTTATAAATAAAGAATCAGGCGTTATAAACATTACAGCTACAAAAGCCATTAAAGAACCTTTTTGTTGCTCAGTAAAATTTTTCACGCTTTTAATTCTTTCCAAAAAGTTTTTGCAAGATTAATATTTGAGAGATCATATAAAGTTTTTAATCCAGTGGGAGAAGTTACATTGATATCGCCATTTAGTTTTTGATCAATAAAATCTATTCCAGCAAAAAAAATATTTTCCTTTTTCAAGTCTTTTGCTAGAATTTTTGATATTTTTTTTTCAGAAGATGATAGTGATGTCTTAATTGCCTTGCCGCCCTTGCTTAAGTTACTCAAGAAAGAGCCTTTTTTGGGAATTCTTGAAATTGCACCAACTATTTTCCCATTTATGATAAAAACTCTTTTATCTCCCTCATTTATTTTAGGTAAAAATTTTTGACACATAATATAATTATGCTTTTTTATAAATTTTTTGATTAAATATAAATTCAGTTTAGATAATAAATGAATGTCGTTTCCACCATAACTATGTATTGGTTTTAATATAACTTTTTTGTAAGTTTTTATAAATTTTTTTACCTCATCTAAATTTTGGGTAAAAATAGTAGGGGGCATGAATTTTTGATATCTAGATGAGAAAAGTTTTTCAGAAATATTTCTTACAGAGGTTGGATTATTTATAATTTTCACTTTATTTTCAATAAAATCTAAAATGTAGCTGGAAGTGATATATTCAAGATTAAATGGAGGATCTTGTCTAATCAATAAAAATCTACAATTTGTTAAATTTATCTTTGCTTTTTTTAAAATCTTAAATTTTTTTTTTTTACTATAATCAAATTTGATAAAAAAACCTGAAGCAACCACTTTAAAATTAATTATTGATAAATTCTTTGGCTCATAATAAAAAATTTTATATTTTTTTTTTTGAATTTCGTTAGCTAAAAAAATACTTGTATCGGTTAAAGGATTGAGAGCAGAGGGATGGTCACCTTGAATTGCAACAATTTTATTTATCATATAACTCGTTCAAATCTTCATTTTTTGAAAATTTTCTAATCATATGATCTGCATTTGTTGTCTTGTTATTAATTACATTTTGTAAATGATTTAAAAATAAAGTTTCATTTTTTTTACTCTTATTAACAATATCTCTTCGCTCTAGACCTTTTCTTGATAAATCTAGTAAAGTTGATGCCCAATATAGAAGATCTTTTCCCATAAGCTGAGTGTTAAAACCTTTTTCAGGAGCTTCAAGGTACGCATTAATTATCTTATCTTTATCCCACTTAGAAACTAAATCATGAACTTCATCTAAATTTCCATACAGCATCCCCACATTGAATGCAGGCCCTGCACATAAACAATCCCAACCACATGTATCCATTGATCTAAGTTCTATATATTTTTTTAATCTATTTTCAGTAAAGATTGTACTTAAATGTATAGATAAATCTTTTTCAGTCGGTAAACGATTATTTATTTCATTTATTTTTCCATTCATAAAGTCAACAAATTTATATTTTTGTCCTGAGATATAATTTTCTTTTTCTTCAATAAATAAGATTGGAAAATTCATCACAAATTCTGCATATTTTTCAAAATTAAGATCTTCAAAGAATATTTTAGGCAATCCACCTCGAGATGTATTTTGCCAAACTTTAGATCTATAAGATAAATAATTACTTTTCTTTTTTTCAACTATTGAAGAATTAGCAAATAGAGAAATTGAAATTGGTACTATTGAATTAACAACTTTGAATTTTTTTATAAAATCTACTTCTGACTCGTAATCAACATTTAATTGAGTTCCACAAGTTCGATACATCATGTCGAGACTTAACTTACCTCCTAGCGGCATATCCTTACTCATCAGTTTATATCTTTGTTTTGGATTATTTGGAATTTCATTAATTTTTGATATTGGGTCAAAACCAGCACTTACAATATTTAAATTTAATTTTTTTGTTACTTGTTTAAGTTCAAATAAATAATCTTGAGATTCAGCACAAGCCTCATGAATATGATTTAATTTTTCTCCAGATAGCTCTATTTGATTACCAGGTTCAAGAGTAATATTTTTACCACCTTTATTTAAACCTATTATGTTTCCCCTTTCTAAAATTGGATTCCAGCCAAATTCCATTAAAGCTTTAAACATTTGTTTAATCTTTGAGTAATCTATTCTTCTGTCATTTTTAATATCAAATAAAAATTTTTCATGCTCTATTCCGATTTTAAAATCTTTAGTTAATTTTATCCCAGAATTGAAATAGTCTATGATTTGGTTTTTTGAATTAATCATTAATTATTAGATATTATTAAATTAATTTTTTTTATAGTACAGAATAAGGTTTTCTTGAAAAGATTTTTTTTACCATCGGCCTAAAAAACTCAAGCGATAATGATTTGTATTTAGGATCAAATGAATTTTGATCATACTTTTCACAAAAATCAATTGTATCTTGATAATATTTATGACCTTTATATTTATCTCTTTTGTTTTTATCACCACCTAAATGATGTGCGTAATAAAACATTTGGAATTCTCCATGCTTTTCAATTATCCAATGAGTTTTTTTAGAAACATAGGGTTTTAAAATTGCTGCTGCATATTCTGAATGATTCATTGGAGCTAATT
>CETH01066534.1_pt1 | contig 14759 bp, 18 predicted proteins | sample 361461 | NCBI WGS metagenome assembly CETH01 (sample SAMEA2622695, study PRJEB7988) | marine metagenome | isolation source: saline water (ENVO:00002010), including
TTGGTCTCTATAATTTTTATGATAGCCATCACTCATATCATTAAAACGTGGTCCATAAGCATCGGCATTAATGCCAATTAAAGGATTAAAACCACTCCAATTAATATGATCAGTAATAGTCATTAAGCTTCCAGCAGGCATATTTTGATCAAGGCTTCCTGCAGCGTTTGTAACAATTAACAACTTACATCCAATATCTTTTAATACCCTGATGGGATTTGCTAAACTTTGCGGTTCGTGACCTTCATAGATATGAGAACGTCCGTACATACAAACAATATTTATTTCACCAATGTTTCCAAGAACAAGTTTGCCTGCGTGGCCCTTAACAGTAGGTTGCGGAAAATCAGGTAAGTTCTCATATGAAATTGATGAGATAATATCTTTATCATCAAAAAAATTAGTAAGGCCACTACCTAAAATAACAGCAATATCGGGTTTTATATTATTTACGTTATCTAAAAAAATTTTTGAAGATTCATGCATTATAAATTCTCTGGTCCGAATGAGTGAGGCAGTAATTCTTCAAGAGTAGATGTTTTTAAATGGCCTTCGCTGTTGCACATATGTATTTGAGTATTTAAATTAGCAAACTCACGTAATCTCTGTCTGCATCCCCCACAAGGGCTACATAATAAATTACCAGATCCGATTACAACCACCTCTTTAATTTTTAAGAATCCATTACTAACTAAGTTACCGATTGCGCTAGCTTCTGCACATTGAGATTGAGGATAGGCAGCATTTTCAACATTACAACCTACCACTATTGAATTCTTTTCAGTCAGAAAAGCTGCACCTACTTTAAATTTTGAATACGGTACATGTGCTTTTTCACGTACAATTTTTGCAGCCTGGAACAATCTATCAAAATCTTTAGAAATCATTTTTTCTATTTAACATTAAATCACACATTCAATGTATAAAATAGTTTAAATCTTTAATTATTTTTTAAAATATCTGGTATATTAAAGCTAATGAACGTTAATTTAAAAGTATGTGGTATTACTTCAATCTCTTCTATAAAAATTGCGGCTGAAAATAATATAAAATCTCTTGGATTTGCTAGCAGTAATCTTCCTGGCCCAAATACATGTAATGATAATGATATAAAGGACTTAATTGAAGAGTGTGATTATTACAAAATAGAATCAGTACTATTAACTCGTCATCAGGAATTGAATGAATTAATTAAACAAATAGATTTAACAAAGCCTAAAACAATATCTTGTTCATATCTTTTTTCTAAAGAGGATTTGCTATCACTTAAATCTATTTATAAAAAACTAAAAATTGGTATTTCGATTAATCCAAAAAAGTTTGATAAAATTTACTTAAAATCAGTCCATCCATTAATTGATATTATTTACTATGATTTAAATGTTTATACCGATAGTCATATAACTACTTATTCACTTACTGATTATTTAAATCAAATTAAATTCCTAAAAAATTTAGATATACAAATTTATATAGGTGGTGGAATAAATAATAAGAATGCTAAACAAGTAATTGAATTAGTATCTCCAAGTGGATTAGACGTATCGAGAAGCCTTAAAGATGAAAACAATAACATATCATTATTAAAACTTAATGAATTACAAATGAGTCTTTCGGCTGCATAATCTTTTTTTTAATATATGTTATTTTTAATTCCTCTTTTAATTTCTTAATAGTTTTTTTATTTATAGGATGCTTAAAGAAAGGATAGATATCGTATAGAGGATAAAGAACAAAATCCCTTTCAGTTGCTCTAGGGTGTGGAATAGTCAAATTATTGGAAGAAATCTTTAAAAAATTATAAAAAATAATATCAATATCTATAATTCTTGGTCCATTTTTAATTTTTTTATTTTTATGAAGTTTTTTCTCAATCAGTTTTATTTTATTGATTAATTCTAATGGAGTATTTCTGGTTTCTATTTCTAAAGCAGTATTATAAAAGTCATTTTGATTTTTAAATCCATATGGTTTTGAAACATAAATATTACCAATGGAACTTAATTTACTAAATTTACCTAATTCTATTAAACAATAATTAAAATTAACTTTCCAATTTCCCATATTTGACCCAATAGCAATAAAAGCTTTATTTTTTGACAATTATGGACTCACATTTATAGCGTTTTGCGACTTCTACTTTATTGACACAAATAGAAATATTTTTGATTTTAAAATTTTTTTGTAATGAATTCGAACATTCATAAACTAGTCTTTCTAAACTCTTATACTTAGAATTTTCAACAAATAATTTTAAAAATTTAACTATTGATGAGTAATCTTTCAAATATTTAATATTATCAAGATTGCTTCTTTTGTTAATTGAATACTTAAATCGTAATGAGACTAATAGTTTTTGAAATTTTTTTCTTTCTTGTGCTTTAATGCCGATTCTAGCTTTAGTTTGTAAATTTTTAATTTCTACTTCGTACATATAATTTTATTATATACATTAATTGCTTGTTTACTTTCTTGAACATCATGAACACGAAATATATTAACGCCTCTACTAAGACAATAAGTTATTGATGCGATAGAGCCTCCTAATCTTTGATCAATAAGTGACCCATCGATCTTGCTTATCCAGCTTTTTCTTGAAGTTCCTAATAATAATCCATAATTTTTAATTTTTAATTTATTTATATTTTTCAAAATTTCTAAATTTTGTTTTAAATTTTTACCAAAACCTATACCTGGATCAAACCAAACTTTTGATTGAGAAATATTGTACTTAGCTAAAAGTTTAGATTTATTTAAAAATATTTTTTTTATATCTTTAACAACATTAGTGTAACTGTTGGTCATAAATTGCATTTTTTTTGGACTACCAGGAGTATGCATTAATACCAAACCATTTTTATATTTTTTTGATAAAATAAATAAGTCTTCGGTTCCACCATAAATATCATTAATAATATGAACACCTTGTTGGAGAGCAAACTCTTGTGTCTCAATTTTATTTGTATCAACAGAAATAATAAATTTATTTCTAGGTATTTTTTTCAGAATAGGCTCTAATTTTTTTATTTCTTTTTTATAGCTTATTGGATCACTACCTGGCCTTGTGCTTTCAGCACCTATGTCAATTATTGATGCACCAAAATCGAACATTTTTTTAATATTTTTTAATGCGTCTGAAGTTTTATAATTTTTTCCACCATCACTAAATGAATCTTTAGTTAAATTACAAATACCCATAACCAAAGGAAAGTGTAAATTAAATTTGTTTCTATTTAAGATCATAATTACAATACTTTTTGATATAAATTTAAAAATTCTTTATAAACTAAATTGGATTGAGATTTCCATTTTATTTGAGGGATTGATGATAAACTTACAACGCCCTTTCCTGATCCAATTAACAATATTTCATCATATTTGCTTAATGCACTTAATGAAATATTTGTTTTATTAACTGATCTTTTAGACATTTTGAAAAGATAATTCATTGTGATTCCACTATAATAATTTTTTTTTGGAATAAATATTTTATTATTATTAATACATACTATGTTGGTTGTGCATCCTTCAAGTAGTAAATTGTTTTTATAGAAGATGCCCTCTTCTTTTTGACTATTAATACTTTTTAAAATTTTGATAGTTTTTTTATAATATAAGTTTTTTAAATTAGGTATTGGACGTTGATAAGGAAAAAGAGTTCCAGTAAAATTTTTATATGGTTTTAACCTTTTGCGCAAAGATATAGATATAATATTAGAGTTAATTGCTATTCTTAAAAGTACATCATAATTTTTAATATACTTTGGCACTGGATTTAATAATTTTAATAATAATTTTTTAGAAATTCTAAAATCTATATGCATTTTTTTTAAAGATAAATTTAAATTTTTTAAGTGCATATTAAGTAAAATATATTTATTTTTTTTCCCCAAAACTCTTATAGTTGAAAAAACTCCTTTCTTACCCAAAAGGTTATTATACTTAACTGGCTTTAATGTATTAAGCCGATAAGATTTTTTGTATAATATTTTTTCCATTTTTTGTTAAGAATGAATCAGGATGAAATTGAAAACCAAATATTTTATTTTTAGTATCTTCTAAAGCCATTGCAACATTTGTTTTTTGACATCTCATAGTAATTTTAATTGTTGATGAATAAAATGGTTCTTTTAATTTTAATGAATGATACCTTCCTACAATTAAGTTTTTAAAGTTTGAATATAAAAAGCTTTCAGGCAACACTTTAATTTTTGATTGGTATCCATGGTAAATATTCTTTTGCTGAGTAATTTTTCCACCCTCTGAATATAAAATTTGCTGGAATCCTAAACAAATTCCTACTATTTTTTTCTTTTCTTTAAATTTATTATAAATTTTTGAAGTGGTAGGATAATTTTTAGGCTCTCCAGGTCCTGGGGAAAGTACTATAGTATCTGATTTCTTTAATTTAAATTCATTAATTTCAAAGTAATTGGATACATATACATCATCATATGAACTCAATAAATGTACTAAATTAAAAGTAAATGAATCTTCATGGTCAATAACATAAATCATGATTTAAATATATCTAAGATTGATTTTGCTTTTATGTAATTTTCATTATACTCATTACTTGCAGTGCTTCCCAAAATCACACCACTAGCGACTGCAATTTCAGAAATATTTTTATAATTTAATAGTGATCTAATAATGATGTTAAAACGCATGTCTCCATTAGACTTAATATAACCAAAACTTCCAGTATAAATATTCCGGCTATCTTTTTCTTGATGATTTAGTAAGTTTAAAGTACTTATTTTAGGACAGCCTATAACTGAGCCACCAGGCATCATTGCTTTGATGATTTCATATATTGATATATTTTTTTTTAATTTGCCCTTAATAGTTGTAACATAATGGTAAAGATCCTTATACTCTTCTACTAATTTTAAATCTTTTATATAAACACTACCAACTTTGCATATTTTAGATAAGTCATTTCTTTCCATATCTACAATCATGTTATGTTCCTTGCTTTCTTTTAAGTTTTTTGAAAAAAATTTCTTAGCAAAGCTTAAAGAGGTTTTTTTACTTTTTCTTAATGTTCCAGCTATCGGTTTTGTTGTAATAAAATCATTTTTTTTATTAATTAGTGTTTCTGGTGAACAACTTATAATTGAATAATTCTTGTCTCTAATCATAAAAGATTCTGGTGATGTATTAACTTTCATTAATTTCCAAAAAAATTGAACAGCATCAATATTTGATTTATTTCTATATTTTTGACAGATTTTAATTTGGTATGTTTTTCCTTCTCTAATTTTTTTAGAAAAATTATTAAATAATTTTTTATATTGTTCTAAGGATAAATTAACTTTAAATCTCTTATCATAAAAATATTTTTTATTTGAAGTGAATATATCTTTTTCTCTATTAGTATGGCTTAAAGTGCTATGAATTTGAGTTCGAAATCTTTGGATATTTTTTCTTATTTTAATAATTGTTTGAGGTTTATAAAAATAACTGTCTTTAAAGCCATTTGATTTTTGTTTAGGTAATTTGATATTTATTATCTTACATTGTAATTCATAGCTTAAAAAACCCACGTATCCATCAAAATATTTATTTTTATTATTTTTTTTTGTTACGGATTTTTCAAAAAATGTTTTGGCATTTTTTTTTGTTAATTTAATTTTTTTTGAAAAATCAGTGTAAATATCAAATCCGTTTATTACCCTATAAATAATTAGGGGTTTCTCGGAGTCAAATAGACGCTCTAAATAATCTTTATTATTCAACAAAGTCGATTAATATAGCTAAGGATATAATATGAAAAGAGTTTTTCGAAAATTATTTGTATTTGTTTTATTTATTTTATATTCTCCTAATTTGCTAGGACATGGTACAATAATAATTCAAAATGTAGAGCATGATAATGGTTACATTGATTTAAAAATTTATACTGATAAAAAATCATTTCTTAAAGAGGAATTAGCAGTTGAGTCTGTTAGGAAAAAAGCAGTAAAAGGAGAGACAATAATTCCAATTACTAAAATTCATGAAGGAAAAATAGCTGTTGTTGTCTATCATGATGAAGATTCAAACAATAAATTAAAAACAGGTTTTTTTTGGCGACCTAAAGAAGGTTTTGCATTTAGCAATAATTATACTCCAAAAGGTCCGCCTAAATTTTCAAAGGCTGCCACAAACTTGATACATGGTGAGCCATTAATAATAAAATTAAATTATTGAATTAACCTTTTTTTCTAACAGTTGATCTTCCGCCATCAATGTGAAAAACTTGCCCTGTAATCCAGCTATTTGATTCGCTTAATAAAAAAGCTGCTAATTTGCTATGATCATCAGCCTCACCAATTTTAGGAATTGGGTGTAATGATTCGATCGCTTTTTTTATATTTTCATTTGAAATAATTGATTTTGACATATTTGATTCTGTTATGCTTGGAGCTATACAATTAACTTTTATATTTGGAGCAAATTCAGCAGCTAAAGAAACGGTTAATGCCTCAATTCCACCTTTTGCAGTTGATACAATTGAATGATTTATAAACCCTTGTTTTACAGCAATAGTAGAAAAAAAGATTATAGAGCCTTTGTTTTTATTTAAAACGTCGGCTGCTACTTTTACACTCATAATTGCTCCAAGAGTGTTAGTTTTAAAACTATCAATATAATCATTTTCATGGGCAGATGATATGGGTTTAAGTGTGATTGAACCGACACAATAAGCTAATCCATAGATATTTTCTCCACATTTTTGTATTGCATTTTCTAGTTCTTTAGATTTTGTTACATCTGCTATAGTAAATTCACAATTAAGTTCATTTGAAGCAGTATTCAAGGTAGAGTAATTTCTTCCAATAAGGTGAGGTTTGTAACCTAACTTAATCACTTCTTTGGCAATTGATAATCCTATTGATCCAGATCCACCAAAAATTAATATTTTCTTCTCACCCATTTACACAAAGGTAGATATATTTATTTGTTTATATTTCAATGGTTGGTATTTGGATTCATAATATTTTAAATCCAATTATTTTATCTAGGTATATGAAAAATGCATAGATGTATTGTTTTATTATCATATCAAAATCTATTGTATAATAATAAATATATCTTAAATTTTAGAAAAGATTTTTATGTATAACAACTATTATAATTATAAAAAAACAAATCCAAAAAGGGCGCTAAAATTTAAATTAAGTGCAAATGAAAAATCACTTGAAAAAGAAGAGGAGTACGAATTAATTTCTAAATGGTTGGATAGTAATGATAAAATGGCGCTAAACAGATTGGTAGGCGCTTATAAAAAATTAGTAGTTTCTTTTTCAAAAAAATATTTAAGTTATGGCTTACCTCAAGACGACTTGGTCCAAGAGGGAACTATGGGTCTGATATATGCAATAAATAAATTTGACATAAATAAAGGTTTTAGACTGTCAACTTACGCGCATTGGTGGATAAAGGCAATGATTCAAGACTATGTTTTAAAAAATTGGTCCATTGTTAAAAATGGGACTACTGCATCTCAAAAAGTATTATTTTTTAGTTTAAATAAAATTAAGAAAATAATTAACTTCGAGTCACAGAATTTTATGGGGATTGAAGATATATCAAAAATTTCTAAAATGTTAAATTTAAAACCAATAGATATAGAAAACTTGCAATCAAGATTAAAAATGGGGGATCAATCACTTAACCAAAGAATTAGTGATGGTCAGGATGATGACGAACTTATTACTCTCTTAGAAGATGAAAGAGCAACACATGATGTTGTATTCCAAGAAAAAAATGATAATCAATTCAAACAAAAATGTTTATTAAATGCAATTAAATTGCTCAATCCTAGAGAACAAACAATAATAAACTCTAGAAAACTAAAATACAAACCTGACACTTTGGATATGATTGCGAAAAAATTAAATATAAGTAAAGAAAGAGTAAGACAGATTGAAGTTAATAGTTTAAAAAAACTAAGAAGAAATATTGAATCTATTTCTAATGAATCAAAGGATTTTTTTATAAATTAATTTTGTCAATTTAAGTTGTGTTAAATAATTTATCTTTTTACAAAGAATTTAAACCTGATCTAACTCCGAAAAAAATGCTCAGATATGGTGTTTTTGGAGGTTCCTATTTAGGTGATACTATTAGCGAGTTTCCAAAGTCCTGGTTTATAAATGCAAAAATTAGTAAAAAATTTGATGTAAACTTAAATTACTTTCAAGTTAAGGCCGGTCAAAGTCTAAAGGAGTGGAGTAAAAAAGGATGGATAATGAAAGAAGATCCTAGAGGTTGGTTCCAATGGTATTGTCGTTTTTCGATAGGTAGAAGAATTCCTGAAATAGATAAAATCCAAATTATGAGATGGAAGGCTTTTGGGCCTAGACATATAGGTGGGGTCAAAAAAAATTGTCCAAAAAAATTTTATAGTTGTCGCAAAAAACAGCGGCAAGCATTACTTCAATGGGCATATAATCCTTTTTTTTAAATTAAAAGTTTAAAACACCTTTAGTGATAATATAAGGTTGTTTTTAATTTTATGAAAAAGCTTAAAATTCATAATACTCTGGGTAATGCTCTTGAAGAGTTTAATCCTATAGATTCTAATAATGTTAGAGTTTATGCATGTGGCCCAACTGTATACAATTATGCGCATATTGGTAATGCTAGAATGGCAGTTGTAAACGATTTATTAATTCGATTTTTAAAAAACATATATCCAAAAGTTACATATGTTTCAAATATAACAGATATTGATGATAAAATTATTGCTGCCTCAAAGGAAACAGATACACCAATTAAAGAGCTAACTGAAAAGTATACAAAAATTTATAATGATGACATGTCTATACTTGGGGTTAAATTGCCTGATATACAACCAAAAGCAACTGAGCATATCAAAGAAATGATTGTGATAATTGAGGCATTAATTAATAATGGTTATGCTTATAATAAGGATGGGCATGTTTTGTTTAATGTTCCATCATTTAATAAATATGGTTCATTATCAGGTAGAAATCGTGAAGAACAAATTATTGGAAGCAGAGTAGAGGTTGCTCCATATAAAAAGGATCCAACAGATTTTGTTTTATGGAAACCAAGCACAGATTCAATGCCTGGCTGGGAATCGCCTTGGGGATTTGGAAGACCTGGATGGCATTTAGAATGTTCAGCAATGTCTGAAAAAACTTTGGGGTTACCATTTGATATTCATAGCGGTGGCCTTGATTTGGTTTTTCCTCATCATGAAAACGAAATTGCACAAACCTGTGCGGCACATGGCAATGTAGAAGATTTAAAAAGTTTTGCTAAATATTGGTTTCATAATGGTTTTGTAAACATTGAAGGTGAAAAAATGTCAAAATCTTTAGGAAATATACGTCTAGTTAATGATTTAGTAAAAGAATATAAAGGTGAGGTTTTGAGGTTAACTCTACTATCTGCTCATTACCGGCAGCCTTTAAATTGGAATAAAGAAATAATTAAACAAAATAGTACAATGCTGGATCGACTTTATAGATCGCTAAAAGATCTAGAACACATAGACGCATATAAAGACAATAACAATATAGATGAAAAATTAATAAGCGGTCTATATGATGATTTAAATACTCCAAAAGTAATTGCTGCAATAAATATAATGACTAATGAATTAAGTAATGCCGACATAAAAATCAAAGGTAAAATCAAGTATAATCTTTTAGAAATTGGCAAAATTTTTGGTATTTTACAAGATGATCCTAATAAGTGGCTAGGTTACGGAAAATCAGATAATATTGATAAGATTAGTATAGAAAGGTTGATAAAAGAACGCAATGAAGCTAGAGGCAACAAAAATTTTAAAACTGCTGATGAAATCCGTGATCGACTTAAACAAAAGGGGATTGAAATTGAAGATACAGAAGATGGAACAATTTGGAGAAGTATTGATTAAAAATGACTGATAAAATTATTGTTACTTTTCCTGATGGTAATAAAAAAAATTTCGATAAAGGCATCACTGCTTTAGCAATTGCTGAAAGTATTTCAAAATCATTAGCAAAGGAATCTTTAGCTGTCAGATTAAATGGAGAGATTGTAGATATTTCAAGGACAATTGAAAATAATTCAAAAATTGAGATAATTAAAAAAGAGGATGTTGATGCTTTAAGTATTATCCGACATGATTGTGCACATGTAATGGCTGAAGCAGTTCAAGAGTTATTTCCAGGAACACAAGTTACCATAGGCCCTGCTATTGAAAATGGTTTTTATTATGACTTTGCAAGAAAAACTCCTTTTACAACTGATGATTTAAAAAAAATTGAAAATAAAATGCATGAAATAATTAAGAAAGATAAAAAATTCATCCGTGAAATTTGGACTAGGCAAGATGCAATAAATTATTTTTCTCAAAAAGGTGAAAAATACAAAACAGAATTAATTAACGACTTATCTAAAGATGAAATAATTTCAATTTATAAACAAGGTGATTGGTTAGACTTATGTAAAGGTCCTCATACGCCTTCAACAAAATATATAGGTAAAGCATTTAAACTTATGAAGGTTGCTGGAGCTTATTGGCGAGGAGACTCAAATAAAGAAATGCTAACAAGAATTTATGGAACAGCATGGAGAAATGAAAAAGAATTATCTGAGTATCTAATGCAGATTGAAGAAGCAGAAAAACGTGATCATCGCAAGCTTGGAAAAGAAATGGATTTATTTCATTTTCAAGAAGAGGCGCCTGGAGCTGTTTTTTGGCACCCAAAAGGTTGGTTATTATTTCAATCACTTATAAACTATATGAGGTTACGTCAAGATAAGGAGGAATATGTCGAAACAAATACTCCAGAATTATTAGATCGATCGTTGTGGGAAATGTCAGGTCATTGGGAAAAATTTGGTGAAAATATGTTTACAACAGATGCCAGAGAAGACAGAGTTTATGCAATTAAACCAATGAATTGTCCTGGTGCAGTTGAAGTTTATAAACAGGGATTAAAAAGTTATAGGGACTTACCTTTGCGTATGTCAGAATTTGGTAAAGTTCATCGTTATGAGCCCTCAGGTGCTCTTCATGGATTAATGCGTGTTCGAGCATTTACACAAGATGATGCTCATATATTTTGCACTGAAAACCAAATTACAAATGAAAGTAAAAAAGTTTGTGAGCTTATTTTAAGTATTTATAAAGATTTTGGATTCACTGATGTTCATATTAAATTCTCAGATAGACCAAAAAAACGTGTGGGTGATGATGCTATTTGGGACAAAGCTGAAGCAGCTTTGAAAGAAGCAATGGAAGCTACTGGTCTAGAATATACATTTAATCCAGGAGAAGGAGCTTTTTATGGTCCAAAACTTGAATTTGTTCTTAGGGATGCTATCGGACGTGATTGGCAGTGTGGTACTTTGCAAGTAGATCTCAATTTACCTGAAAGACTGGGCGCTACTTACGTAGCTGAAGATGGCCAAAAGAAGATACCTGTTATGCTTCACAGGGCATTATTTGGTTCGCTAGAAAGATTCACTGGTATTTTGATTGAGCATTATGCAGGCCATTTACCTTTATGGCTATCTCCTAAACAAATTATTATAGCGACCATAACTTCTGATACAAATGAATACGCAAAATTTGTTAAAAAAAATTTAATTGATGTTGGGCTCCGTGCTGACATAGACTTACGTAATGAAAAAATAGGTTATAAAATACGTGAACACAGTAGTGCAAAAATACCGGTCATATTAGCTGTAGGAAAAAAAGAGGAAGAAAACAAAACCGTATCACTTAGAAGATTAGGGGATACTAAGACTGAAATTATTCCACTCGAAGATATAATAAAAAATTTGCAAAAAGAATCTTTATCACCTATTCAATAGATATGTCTGAATTTAATGCTAGTTTTCCAACAACCAGACTTCGTCGAAATAGAATGAAAAAATTTACAAGGCGTTTGATATCAGAAAATGAATTAAGCGTTAATGATCTTATTTGGCCATTATTTGTATGTGAAGGTAAAAAAATAAAAGACCCTATAAAATCAATGCCTAATGTATATAGACACTCCTTAGATTCATTATTAACAGAAGTAGAAAAAGCTATATCTTTAAATATTCCAGCTATTGCTTTGTTTCCTCAAATTGATTCATCATTAAAGGATCAAGAAGGTTCTCTAGCTCTAGATGAAAATAATTTAGTATGTAGGTCAATCCGCTCTGTTAAAAAAAATTTTCCAGAAATGGGTGTAATATGTGATGTTGCTTTAGATCCATTTACCAATCACGGACATGATGGTTTATTAATTAATGGAAAAATTGACAATGATAAAACTTTAGACAAACTTGAAGCACAAGCTTTGGTTCAGGCTGCTGCAGGCTGCGATATAATTGCCCCTTCTGATATGATGGATGGAAGGGTTAATAGAATAAGGAATGTTTTAGATTCAAATAATTATCTAGATGTATTAATTTTATCTTATGCAGCTAAATTTTCTTCAGGTTTCTATGGGCCATTTAGAGATGCAATAAGTTCGAGTGGTAACTTAGGAGGTGCTAGTAAATCAACTTATCAAATGGATATGGCTAACAGTGAAGAGGCTTTAAGAGAAGTTGCTTTAGATATTAAAGAGGGAGCTGATATGATTATGGTTAAACCAGGAATGCCTTATCTTGATATAATTAGTAAAATTAAATCTAAATTTAATATCCCAATTTTTGCTTATCAAGTATCAGGTGAATATTCGATGATTAGGTCAGCAATAGATAATGATTGGCTTAAAGAAAGTGTTATTAAAGAATCTCTTTTGGCTTTTAAAAGAGCTGGGGCTAGTGGTATATTAACTTACTTTGCAAAAGATATTGCAGAAAATTTAAAAAATGAATGAAATAAACTTTGAAAAAAGAAAAAGTATTGAGCAAGTAGAAGAGTCTAATGAATTAGCTCCGAAATTTGATGCAAACGGAAATATAGCCGTGGTTACAACAGATTACTCATCAGGCGAAGTTTTAATGCAAGGCTATATGAATGAAGAGGCGTTTAAAAAAACAATTGAAACTGGTGAAGCGTTTTACTTTTCTAGAAGTAGAAATACTTTATGGCATAAAGGAAAAACGAGTGGTCTTATTCAGAAAATAAGAGAAATTAGAATTGATGATGATCAAGACTGTGTTTGGTTAAGAGTAGATGTTAAAGGTGGTTCAAGTTGTCACGTTGGATATAGATCTTGTTTTTACAGAAGTGTTCCTTTTGGAGATAATAAATCAAAAATAGTTTTAAAATTTGAAGAAAATGAAAAGGTTTTTGATCCGAAAAAAGTGTATGGTAATACGCCAAATCCTACAAAATTATAAAAGCATTTACAAATTAAACTAAAAGAATAAACCAAGAATTCTATTTATGAAATCAAGTTTAAAATTTATTGAAACAAGTTCTTTGCCTACTGATTTAGGTGAATTTAAAGTTCACGCTTTCACTGATGAGGCTAAGTCTCATGATCATTTAGCGATTAGTATGGGTGATTTATTAACAAATGAACCTGTTCTTTGTAGAATACATTCACAATGCATTACTGGAGAATCTTTTTTTAGTATGCGTTGTGATTGCAGATATCAATTAACAGAGTCATTAACACAAATTGCTGATAGAGGACGAGGTGTAATTTTTTACCTTCAACAAGAAGGAAGGGGTATTGGATTATCAAATAAAATTCGCGCTTACAATTTACAAGACAAAGGACTTGATACTGTAGAAGCTAACCATCAATTGGGGTTTAAAGAAGATGAAAGGGATTATGAAAATGTATCTGGAATGATTAATTTTCTTGCAATTAAAGAGGTTGATTTAATGACAAATAATCCAAAAAAAATTGATGCTTTAAAAGCAATGGGTGTTATTATAAATAAAAGAGTTCCTCTTGCATCAAATCCAAATAAGTATAATGAAAATTATATTAATACAAAAATAAAAAAACTGGGTCACCTATTATAAAATTAATGAGTGTTGCGGATAAAATTATTCAAACACTTAAATTAGAGCCTCATCCAGAAGGTGGGCATTTCACTGAATGCTTTAAGACAAAAGATATAAGTATAATTTATTATCTTCTAAAAAAAAATGAAAAATCACACTGGCATCGTCTTACTAAGAATGAAACTTTACATTTTTATAAAGGTGACCCTTTAGTTATCTATTTATCAACTGACGGAAATAATTATAGTTCTATGCAAATAGGGGAAAAAAATAACTTTCACGTAACAATTAAATCTAAAACCTGGTTTGCTATGAAAACTACGGGTGAATTCAGTTTGATTGGATGTAGTGTGGCCCCTGCCTTTGAATACACAGATTTCGAATTAGCGCCAAAGCATTGGAAACCAAAAAAATTTAATGAAGCTCTTTAAAATCATTCTAAACTGCATTATATTTATTTAGTTTAATTAAGTTTTTTAAAGGAGGAAGTTAATGGATGATGAAGTAAATAAATGTCCGGTGATGCATGGTGCCAATACAAAAAATAATGGTGCGGGCACTTCAAATAGAGATTGGTGGCCAAATCAATTAGATTTAAGCATTCTTCATCAGCATGATAAGAAGTCAAATCCAATGGGAGAAGATTTTAATTATAAAGATGAGTTTAAAAAAATTGATTATAATTCTTTAAAAAAAGATCTTACAAATCTTATGACTGACTCTCAAGACTGGTGGCCAGCGGACTATGGTCACTATGGTCCATTTTTCATTCGTATGACTTGGCATGCTGCTGGAACTTATAGAACGGGTGATGGTCGTGGTGGAGGTGGAACTGGTGCTC
>CETH01108868.1_pt1 | contig 14745 bp, 12 predicted proteins | sample 361461 | NCBI WGS metagenome assembly CETH01 (sample SAMEA2622695, study PRJEB7988) | marine metagenome | isolation source: saline water (ENVO:00002010), including
GAGGATACGTGGGCAATGCCCGTTCACTGAAACGGAAATTGAACTAGCGGCAGAAATGTTGTCGGATTAGCGAGGTGAGACAGTTCGGCCGCGTCAGTCGGTTACGACGTCAACGAGCCGTCGCCCTTTACGGAATCCGAATTTGACTACGCCATCGCTTGTCGCGAAGAGCGTGTCGTCTTTCCCGATTCCGACGTTACGCCCGGGGTGAAATTTTGTTCCACGTTGACGAACGATTATGCCCCCGGCGTGAATTGTCTGGCCGGCGAACACTTTGACTCCGAGTCGTTGGGCGTTTGAGTCACGCCCGTTCTTGGTGGAACCGCCGCCCTTAGTCTTAGACATTTCAGCCTCTCACGATTTCTGTTATTTCGATGGTTGTGTAGCGCTGCCGGTGACCCCATCGACGCCGATTATTGGTCTTATTTTTGTAGGTAAACCCACGAATTTTTTCGCCTTTGGTTTCGCCCACCACCCGAGCCGTAACAGATGAGCCCGATAGTTCATCATCGGTTGACATCACGGTGTCATCATCGACCAGCAAAATTGGGTTGAAGGTAACCTCGCTACCCTCATCGGCGTGCAGAAGTTCAACGTTGAGGACCTGGCCGGCTTCAACTTTTTCTTGTTTGCCGCCTGTGGCGATTACCGCGTACATAAGACTCTTCATGCTACCGGGTGTCGTGGTTGTCACAAACCGCTACTGAAGGGTCAAATCTTGAGAACCGCCTGGTGAAGCTCCACCCCTCGACCATCACAATGTTCGCAGGTGTCGCTCACGGACTCCAATAGACCTTCTCCTGTCCTTCTACGGGTCATTTCCACTAGTCCCAGGTCTGAAATACCTGATACTTGGGTTCGGGTTTTGTCTCGAGCGAGTGCCTCTTCGAACGCTTTGATGACTTGGTCGCGATTTTTCTTGATCTCCATATCGATGAAGTCGATGACGATGATGCCTCCTATATCCCTCAGCCGCAATTGCTTCGCGATTTCTTCAGCTGCTTCCAGATTGTTGCGAAATACAGTCTCTTCGAGACTAGATTTGCCCACGTTTTTGCCTGTGTTGACATCTATAACAGTGAGAGCTTCTGTGTGATCGATGACGAGCGACCCACCCGAGGGCAGCCAGACTTTTTGGTCAACTGCTTTACGTAACTGTTCGGCGACGTGATAGCGCTCAAATAAGGGGAGTGATTCTTTTGCCATGTCATGGAACTCAATCCGGTCTGCGAGAGCAGGGGTAACAGTTTCCATGTAGCCCTTGACCTGCTGATAGAGAGCCGGGTCATCGATCACGACCCCTCGATAGTCCCTGTTGAATTCTTCGCGTATGACTCTGACAGCTAATTCGGGTTCTCTAAAGAGCAAGCTGGGAGCTTTCGTTGATGCAGATAGTTGATTGATTTTTTGCCACTGGTCCAAAAGCCGTCGTACGTCACGTTCGATTTCTTCCGCTGTGACGTCTTGAGCTGCGGTTCGAACTATGACCCCATGTTCGGCGGGCTTTACTTTGTCGAGGATATTGCGGAGGCGTCGACGCTCCCGGTCCCCCAGCCGTTTTGAAATTCCGTATGTATCGCTATTAGGAACGAGCACTACGAAGCGACCAGGGAGACTGACCTCGGTGGATAGTCGAGCCCCTTTGTGCGCAATGGGATTTTTGGTTACCTGACACAGAATCGATTGGCGTGCACTCAAAATATCTTCGATTCGCGCTTCGCTTTGTGACCGTCCGAACCGCGATCTCGGTGTTCTTTTGTTTTGCGAGCGCGGTTGGTGGTTGCCCCCCTCTAGATCTTCGCTGTCGTAGGTGACGTCTCCCCTGTACAACACAGCATTTTTAGGCGTTCCAATATCGACGAACGCGGCCTCCATTCCCGGAAGTACATTTTGTACCTTTCCGAGATAAATATTTCCGTGAATTTCACTGACGTCATCGGATGGATGGCTGACGTAATGCTCGATCAGAGAGCGTCCTTCCAGCACTGCTATATGTGTTACTCCTTCATGAACGTGTACCAGCATCTGGTATCGGCCGACTGGGCGACCTTTGCGCTCTCTTCCTCGTCGCCGCTCGAGTTGTTCTTTGTTCAGGTTGACTGGCTTATCGTCGATAATTGCTTCAACTGGTTTGCCTGGCCCACTGCTTGCCTGGTGTTCAGCGGATTTTCCTTTTCCTCTACCAGTTCGACGTCGTCGTTTGCGGCCCGACTGCTGAGCGTTGCCGGGGTCGGCGGATTGAGAATTGCTGGTTTCTGCTGTGGCGGGTCGCGAATCTCCCACTTTCGGTTTGCGATTGGTGCTTTCTTGTCCAGTTTTACGTTGCGTAGACCGTTCGGTTTCATTCGAACGCGTGCTCTTGCGTTTGCGGCGAGTGGTTGTCTCTGGAGTTGATGACGTAGTCACCCCAGGCAATGTACGGGTTCGGTTTTTTGGCTTTCCTGGTCCAGCGTCGGCCGCTGGGGGATTGTCGGAGACGTCACCGATTATTCGACGTCGACGAACTGGCGTGGGGGTTTCGGAGTCCGTGGGTTTCTCTTGTTCCATTACAAAGTTCCTTAAGTGCTAGTTGAATTTGACGGCGTTAACGGTTCGATTCGTTGGCCGTCGTTTTCGATCCATTGGTGTGTGCGCTTTGCGACGCCAAGTTCAGCTCCTGGAGCTAGGGCGTCAACGAGTTCGCTTGGTCTAATAACTCTCGGTTTTGCCGATAGTTCAGCTATAACCACTGGCCCTCGTTCCGACTCGCCGTCCAGTCGGAGTTCATGAATGCCATAGCGAATGTCTTCTCGCACTATTTCGTTCTTTTTCTTTCGTTCGACTTCTATCACTGAGCTGTTGAGGGCAGTTTTGATGGCATTTTGGACATCATTGGATTGTGCGCCGACGATGTCGAAGCTCCATCCGCAACTCAGTACGGCTTCTTGTAGAGATCCTTTGGTTTTCGGCTCGATCGTCAGGGCAACAACGTCAAAACCATTGGGTAACGCTTCGTTCAACGCCTTCTGTAGTTCGGGGCGGTCATATACTTCGCCCTGGCCCCATCCGGTGCAGATAACTGTGTCATCGCGAACGAGTTCCGGGTTTAGCGGCACATCGAGATATTCGGCTTCGGACTCGTAACAGGTGGGTAACGCCAAACCGAAACTCATTCGTAGTCTGGGCGAGAAACCTTCACTGTATGTGACTGGTATACCGCAACGCCGTAGCGCTCTTTCCATGATGCGCGCGACGTCTCGGTGGCCAACGAATCGAACTTTTCCTATCTTCGAAAATCGAATTCTTAACCGCATCTGGCTCTCCCACCTGGTGAGGTGGGAGCGACACGTTGACCATCGAAAGAGCACATCATTGTGTGCCTCCTACTTCCGCTCTTGGGCGGAGTTGCACCGGCACTACGTGGCCGGTCGTTAGGTCCTGTCCCGTGCCTTGGCTTCCACCATTGGGTGGAGCTGGCGACGCGACAACGTGTTCGATCCCATATTCAGTGCAGGCTCCACAGTCGTAGCAAGGTGTCCATCGGCAATCTTCAATGCCGTAACCCCCTAACGCGTCCTGCCAATCCTGCCATAGAAAATCTTTGTGTAAACCGGCGTGAATGTGGTCCCATGGGAGCACTTCATTCTCGTCTCGGTGGCGATGTACGTACCATTCAATATCTAGGCCTGAGGCGTCCATAGCTTCTTGCCAAAGGTCCAAGTTGAAGTGTTCACTCCATTCTTGGAAGGTGCCTCCTTTGCGCCATACATATTCAATGACGCGACCGATACGGCGGTCTCCCCTGCTTGTGATGCCCTCTGCGGTAGAGGCTTCAGGTGAGTGCCATTTGAGGTGTACTCGTTTGTTTTTTCGCACCCTGTTACGGAGTAGATCGACTTTTCTTCGCAGTTCTTCTGGTTGGTTTTGACCGAACCATTGGAAAGGTGTGTGTGGTTTAGGAACAAATCCGCCGAGGGAGACAGTCACCGATGCCTTCTTTGTGTACTCCAAACCTATTTGTACACAGTTTTCGGCGAGGTCTGCGATACCGAGGGTGTCGTCATCCATCTCTGATGGAAGCCCGGTCAAGAAGTAAAGCTTCACTCGGTGCCAGCCTTGGCTGTAAGCGGAGCGCACTGCTTCGTACAAATCTTCTTCTGTGATGAGTTTGTTGATGATTTGACGCATTCGCCAGGATCCCGCCTCGGGCGCGAATGTGAGGCCTGTTCGCCGCGCCCGGGACACCTGTGCTGCTACACCGACAGTGAAAGCATCAACGCGCAGACTTGGTAAAGAAACACTGACTCTGCCGCATGTTCCTGGATCGTCGATTGTGTCTGTCACTACGTCTTCTATCCCACTGAAGTCCGCAGTTGACAGCGAGGTAAGACTCACTTCGTCGTATCCAGTTCGTTCCAGTCCTGCCGAAATCATCTCTCGTACTTGGCTAGCCGGCCGTTCACGAACAGGTCGAGTGATCATTCCTGCTTGACAAAATCGGCATCCGCGTGTGCAGCCTCGGAAAATTTCTACGTTGAGTCGATCGTGGACCACTTCGGTTAGCGGAACTAGTTGGTTCCGGGGGTAGGGCCAGTCTGCCAAGTCGGCGATGGTGCGCTTGGAGATATTTGAAGGGATGTCGTGGTGTCGAGCGGTTACTTCACATAGTTCGCGGTCGTTGTATGTGATGTTGTACATAGATGGCACGTAGACACCTGGTATTCGCGCTAAGGCATGCAAGATGGATTCTCGACTGCCTTTTGGTTTTCCGCTTTGGCGCCATTCATCAACTTCGGTAGTGATGTCTGCGATTACTTCTTCTCCATCACCCATGACGAAAAAGTCGACGAAATCGGCTAGTGGTTCAGGGTTGTAGGCGCAGTGTCCCCCCGCGCCAACCAGCGGGTCGGCGTCGCTTCGTTCTAAGGCCCGTACTGGAACCCCTGCGAGGTCAATGCAGTTAAGAACATTGGTGTATACGAGTTCGGCTGAAAGGTTGAATGCGATGATGTCGAACTCGCTCGCTGGACGGTGGGTGTCGACGGAGAACAACGGTACGTTCGCTGCTCGCATTTGCGCTTCCATGTCTGTCCAGGGCGCGTAGGAGCGTTCAGCGAAGGCATCTGGCCGCTCGTTCAGGAGTTCATACAGTATCTGCAGGCCTTGATTCGGTAGTCCAATCTCGTAGGTGTCGGGATAGGTCAGAAGCCACGATGTGGCATCAGGCTTGTAGATGTGTGCGTTCGCTCCGTCCTCGCAGCCGATGTAGCGGGCGGGCTTTTCCACCCTAGGGAGGAGAGGCTCGAGCCGGGGCCACAGCGAGGTCATTTGTAGGGTGATGATACCGTCACCGACTCACATTTCCAGATCATGGGCTGCTTTGTTCTTGGTTACGCCAGATGTTTTCGGGCGCTGATATTGATCACTAGGCCAATTAATCCGAATGCTACGACGGTTGAGGAGCCGCCATGACTGAGAAATGGGAGCGGGATACCGGTAATTGGCATGATGCCCATGGTCATTCCGATGTTCTGGAAGATTTGGAACGTGAACATAGATAACGCCCCTACACATGCGAAGGTTCCGAAGAGGTCGTTTGAGGATCTGGTGATGAACCACATGCGGGCCAGCATGTAGCTGTACAGCAATAACAGGAGGCTGATTCCTATAAAACCGAACTCTTCTCCCAGTGCTGTGAATATGAAGTCTGTTTCCTGTTCTGGTACTAGGTTGAGATTGGTTTGAGTTCCTTGGAGCCAGCCTTGTCCTCGAAGTCCTCCGGCTCCTATCGCTATCTGCGATTGGTTGACGTTGTAGGAAGCGCCCTGAACGTCAAACGTTGGGTCTAAGAAGGCGGTAAGCCGTTGTTCTTGTGTTTCTCGTAAAAGTGCTGGCCCACCCAAATTGTCGCTGTTGAACATTCCTACTACTACTACGATGCCGACCAGGCTGGTAATGACGATGTGTTTTATCTGAGCTCCTGCTACGAGCAGGACACCCATCCCAATAGCGATGAACACCAACATGGTTCCTAGATCTGGTTGGAGGTAGATCAGACCTAAGGGAACGGCCAACATGAGAAATGCGTTGCTGAGGGTGACGAGTCGAAGGTTCCCGTCCTTGTTTGCGACAAATGCTGCCAGCGCAATTACGACAGCGACTTTGGCGAATTCCGCTGGCTGGAGCTGAAATGTGAGACCTGGCAGTTCGTACCAGGCTCGTGCACCGTTGCGTTCAACGCCGAAGAACAAAACCCCAACCAGGGCCAGCATGACTATCAGGTAGGCCTGATTCGCAAAATCACGGTAGAGCCGGTAATCCAAAAAGGTTGCACCAATCATTACGAGTATTCCGATGGCGACGAAAAGGATTTGTCTCTTCGCGTACGTTGCTGGGTCCTGGCCGTTGAATTCAAGCACTCTCCATGTTGAGGAATAGTTCAAGGCGACGCCGATGAAGGCGAGCAGTATTGCGACTAGACCAAGTGAATAGTCCGCATACCTCAGTGGTGATCGCAATTCCTTTCGGAGGGGCAGATTCATTGGTTGCGTTCCTCCAGGTCCGGGATGCCGTCACCATCAACGTCTTCAGGGTTGTTGGCGCGCGGTACTTGGATTCCCCAGGGGCAACCTTCGGGTACGTAGCTCGTAAACGCGTCGTACCCTCTGAGGGCTTCAGGTATTTCAGGGCATTCGGGTTGTGGGGGAATAAACGCAACCTGGGGGTCGGGCCATCGTTGCTCATATGCTCGTAAGGCTTCGAGGATTCTTCTGGCTACGGGAGCGGCAGCCTCGCCACCGAAGCCTGCTTCTTCCATCACGACAGCTACGACATAGCGCGGGTCGTGTCTGGGAGCCCAGGCGACGAATACAGCCGAGTCTTCTTTTTTCCGCTGTAAGACTGGGTTTCTTCCTTCTGCCTGCGCTGTTCCAGTTTTTCCCGCTATTGCGTATCCAGAGCTGTCGTATCCCTCGAACGCTCTCCAGGCCGTTCCTCTTCGAGCTTTGCTCGCTACTCCATGCAGTCCTTCGCGCACGACTCCGGAACCCTCGGGGAATTCTGCTATTCGTTGGATTCTGGGGTCGAAGTCGATGACCGAACTACCGAATCGATCTTCGCTTCGAGCGACAACTTTTTCTACGATGTTTGGGCTGAATAAGGTCCCGCCGTTTGCAAAGGCTGCGTATGCGTTCGCTAGTTGGATCGCTGTGACTGAGACAAAGCCCTGACCGATACCTGTGTTGATGTTGTCTCCGGGAAGCCATTGCGTAGATTCGCCGTAAGGGTTGTAAGCATCGGGGTTCGTTTCGAACAAAGCTTCTTTTATGTCGCCATCCCCAATACGGCCACTTTTTTCAAACGGCAGTTGGACTCCTGTTTGACTTCCGAATCCAAGGAGTTCTGCCATGTCTTGGATCGCCCACTGCTCATCTCCTCGAATCCAGTACAGGTCATGAGCCACTTTGTAGAAGTACGCGTCGCTTGAACGAGTGATTGCCGATGACAGATCTACGATTCCTAGCGGCGCCTTGTCTGCGTTGTAGAAAGTGCAACGGCCCGTGCATCCGTATTTATCCGGGATTTGGAAGTAGCCAACGTCATAGAACGCTGCTCGGGGTGAGATAAGTCTGGCTTCTAGTCCGGCGAGAGCGGTGATGAGTTTGAACACTGACCCTGGAGAGTAGAGACCTTGGACTGCTCTATTGTTGAGAGCGCCCGGGGCATAGGGGTTTTCGAACACTGATTGGTACTCAAGAGTCGTGATTCCGCCAACCAGCCAATTCGGGTCGTAGGTGGGGTGCGATGCCATGGATAAGACGTCGCCATTGCGCAGGTCCATGACGACAGCTGCACCACCAATTGCGGGATAGAAAAAGCCGCTATCGTCGCTGACGGTTTTTCTAGCAGCTATGAGTCCTTGTCTTAGATAAGACTCAGTTGCTGCCTGGAGATCTGCGTCTATGGACAAGTAAATATCTGAGCCAGGGGTTGCAGATGTTTGGCTGAGGATTCGATGCACTCGTCCTGTGCTGTCAACTTCGAGTTCCGTGCGCCCTGGTTGACCGTGGAGATCCGCTTCGAAGATTTGTTCAATGCCAGATTTGCCGACCCGCTCTGACGGCAGATAACCCAGCTGCAGTAGTCGGTCTTCTTGACCTTGCGACATGGCTCCGACGTATCCAACGACGTGGGCCCCTATTTCGTTTTGTGGGTAGATGCGACTCATCTCCCATTTTGCTTCAACTCCTGGGAGCGATAACTCTGAGACGCGAAGCAGGCCATATTCGTCTAGCCCTGTGGCCACCACTTTTGCTGCTAACGGGTGGGTTTGTTGATCGTCTAGTCGTGATTTGAGTGTTGAGACCGGTACTTCGATGAGTGCAGATAGTTGCTCGAGGACGAAGTCGATCTGGCCTGGCGCGTAGCGGGATTGGTTGACTGTTATTACGCCGCTTCGGATGTTGTCAGCGAGGACAACGCCGTGGCGATCCAAGATTCGTCCACGGGTTGGTTCAGTAATGACTATCTCGACGTAATTTGATCGAGCTTTTTCGGATAGTTCGTCGGTGGTTAACACTTGCAAGTACCAGGCTCGAGTAAATAGCGCAGCAAAAAGGCCGATTATTAGGATCCCTAAGAACGCTAAACGTCGGTTCAGCTGTTCATTCATTGATTTGTACTGACGGCAGAGGGAAGGCCCACCGCACAATCGGGTCACTAAATGCGGTAATCGGGAGCGACGCTCCAGCGGTAACGAGCGCTATGGCGCCTAGTTCTCGACGTGTAACGTACTCAAGGCCAATCAGGGCCCCGATGCACGCGAAGACCGTTGTTGTTGTCGCCGCGAGAAGTGCCGTTGTTAGGGCTCGAGTGACCAAGTTTCGTTCTACGATTTGTGAGGAAACGGTGCCTGCTGCGTAACCAGCCATGGAGAACGTAAGCGCGGTCATTCCAAAAGGGGTGTGGATTGCCAGATCAATTGCAATACCAACTAGAAACCCGGTCAGGGCTCCATTGGCAGCGCTTAGTCGGAACGAGATAAGCAAAATCGCTATTAAGGGTAAGTCGATTATGTATCCGGCCACTCTGAAGTGCGGTATCAACGCTATTTGGATGAGCAGCACCGTGAAGAGGATCGCCGCAAGACGCGAGATGGCTCGGCTATCCAGGGTCATTGTCTTGGCTCTTGCAGAGTTGTCGCGGGACTATCGTCTTGTGGGACTCGGTCAACGATGACTGGTTCGGGGGCCTCTGGGTAGAACAAGAGCACTTGAACCCAGCGCAGCCTGTCTAGGTCGGCCGCCGGATACACCGTGATGCGTTGCGTTCCCTGCACAGCGTTAGGCACTACGTCAACGACTGTGCCGATGAGGAGTCCTTCTGGAAAGGTGCTGCCCTGAAAGCCACTGGTGACGACTGTCTCTCCAGGGATGACCACGGTGTCTAATTCAATAAAGCTGACCTCAAGATCTTGGTTTTGTCCTCGCCCTGAGGCGATCCCGTCGTCACCAGATCGAACCATCCGCACTCCAACATCGAAGTTGGGATCGGTCAATAATTCGACCTGTGAGCGTGTTACTGAAACCGCGGAAATTCTTCCGATTACACCGGCGCCGGTTTCTACAGGCATACCTATTTCGATGCCATCGCGCGAGCCTTTATCTAGCTCTAAAGTTCGCTGATAGTTAGAAATCGGCGCGTCTATAACTCGGGCCGTGCGGCGTCCAACTTGGGCTGCTCGGTCTCTGGCTCCGAGCAGTGAAAGCAACGCTTTTCTTTCGCGTTCGATTTCTCCTACCTCAAGTACGGAGCTTTGAAGCTCAGCTATTTTGGCTCTCAATAAGGCGTTTCGAGCTTCAAGGTCGTCGTAACTGGTTACCGCTTCCCAAGCTCCGCCTATGGGCTCAAATATTCTTGACGACGTTGAACGCAAGGGCCCTAAGGTGTCGAGCACTGCGCCACGTGCGGTGTCTATAGCTCCACCTTCGGTTCGGATATCGATGGTGATAAGCACTACGGAAGTGACGATAAGCAACGCTAGGCGTAACCGCGAGGTTCGATCTTTGCGAAAATTCGAACGACGAAACATGGTTAGCTCCAGCTAGTACTGGTTACCTGAAGAGAAGAGCACACCTCTAAGCACTTCAAACTCTTCAAGGGCCTGACCGGAGCCTCTCGCTACTGCGTAGAGCGGATCTGCCGCAATGCGGATGGGCATTCCAGTTTCGTTTGCCAAGCGTTGATCTAGGCCTCTCAGGAGAGCTCCTCCCCCGGCGAGCATGATGCCTTGGTCCATAATGTCAGCGGCAAGCTCAGGTGGCGTCTGGTCAAGGGTAAATTTCACTGCGTCGATTATTGAACTGATGGCTTCTTCTAGTGCTTCCCTCATTTCGACACTGCTAACGGTCACTGTTTTGGGCAGTCCAGTAACAAGGTCTCTGCCCCTGATCTCCGCGTACATTTCGTCTGGTAAGGGCCAGGCAGAGCCCAGAGCAACTTTGACTTCTTCTGCTGTGCTTTCGCCTAGAGCGACGCTGTATTCCTTTTTCACGTATTGAGTGATCGCATCGTCGAGGACATCTCCGCCTACGCGAGCTGACTGGCTGGCAACGAGGCCGCCAAGAGAAATGACTGCTACTTCGGTAGTGCCGCCACCAATGTCGACGATCATGCTTCCGTGAGGGGACTGAATTGGAAGCCCTGCGCCGATCGCCGCTGCCATTGGTTCCTCAATGATGAACGCTGGTTTCCGTGCCCCTGCATATTCTGCTGCCTCTTGGACTGCTCGTTGTTCGACACCGGTGATACCTGAGGGTACGCATATGACCATTCTGGGTTTGGCCCATCGACTTCCTGATATTTGGTCAATGAAGTAACGCAGCATCTTCTCACAGACGTCGAAGTCTGCTATCACGCCATCTTTGAGAGGTCTTATCACTTGGATATGGGCCGGGGTTCGTCCGGCCATGCGTTTGGCTTGATGCCCGACAGCCAGCGGTGTGCCATCGGTCACATCGATCGCGACAACCGAAGGTTCGTCTAGCACTATGCCTCGTCCGCGCACGTAAACGAGGGTGTTGGCTGTTCCTAGATCTACGGCAATGTCCCTGCCACTGAAACCTCTGACTCGCTTCGAGCTTTTCATCGCAACCGCTCGCCTCGCTCCACGAAGCGACTTATCTGGCTCTCAGATACGGCCATGCTTCGGACTGCTGATCGACGGGGCATCTTTTTCTTTCAGGCTCCCGGGAAGAAGATATTTATTTCTCGTTCCGCGGACTCATCTGAGTCGGATCCATGAACCAGATTTTCGGTTACTACAAGACCGAAATCTCCGCGAATTGTGCCTGGCGCGGCGGTTGCCGGGTTGGTGCTGCCCATTAGATTTCGGACAATCGCATAGATGTCATCGCCAGAGTTGTCGGGTCCCTCGACGATCATCAGCATTGCTGGTGATCGTGTAATAAATGATATGAGGTCTTCAAAGAACGGTTTTCCTTGATGTTCTTCGTAATGAGTTTGTGCTGTAGCGCGGTCAATCGAACGAAGTTCCGCTCGACTCAGGCGCAGACCTTTTCGTTCGAAACGAGCGATAATTTCGCCTACTAGGCCTCGCTCAACGGCGTCGGGCTTGCAAATGACGAAGGTACGTGGCACTTCTTCTCCTACAACACGTCAGAGTCAACAAACGTAAGGCTACCGCGAGGTGTCCACGAGTTGACCTCGGGCCTCGGACGCCACGTAGAGAGACCCAGTGATCAGAATGGTTCCGTCGTCACCCGCAATACTTACCGCGCGATTTATGGCTTCTGGCACCGTTGGCGACACGTCAACGTGAGCGCCAGTACTTTTTAACGCTTGGCCTAGCTCATCAGCTGGGATTGCGCGTGGCCAATCAGCTGCAGTCGCGATGACGCTGGAAAACTGTGGGCCTCTGAGCGCGTCGAAGAACTCAAGTGGGTCTCGAGGTTTGTTCGCACCGATAACTAATACAGGCTGTTGGTCGGTTGCGAAGTCTCCGAAGAGGGTTTGCGCAACGACTAAAGCCGCTGGCGGGTTGTGGGCTCCGTCGATAATGATCGTCGGTTGTCGTTGAACTATTTCGAACCTAGCGGGCAACTTCAGTTGGTGGAACGCTTCGGAGATCACTTCTGTGTCTAACTGGCGACCGAAGAATGCTTCTGCTGCTGCGACAGCTGCTACAGCATTTTGGGCTTGGTAGGCGCCGTTGACTGGGAGGAAAACGTCCTGATGGCGACCGAAGGGGGTAACGAAATCAACAAGTCGTCCTCCGACGGCGAGTCGATCTTCGAGCACATCGAAATCTCGGCGACGATGCCATATGTCTCGTTGTTGCTTACCGGCAATAATTTCGGCTAGTGCTTGTGAAGTTTCGCCATTGATCACATGCGATTCTTTGGCAATAATCCCTGACTTTTCTTCGGCAACGTCAGCGAGGGTGGGTCCGATGATCTCCATGTGGTCTGGGCCGATATTTGTAATTACTGCTACTTCGGCGTCGATGACATTGGTTGCATCCCATTTGCCACCCATGCCTACTTCGATGACGTTGACGTCCACGGCGCTGGCAGCAAACCAGTTGTAGGCGGCTGCACACATCACTTCGAAGTAGCTGGGGCGCTCCCCTGTTGCCTCCATAACCCATGGCTCAACTTCGGCTATTTCAGAAAGCGCCTGGGTAAAGGAGGCGTCGTCGAGGGCTTGGTTGGCGATCATAATTCTGTCGTTGACAGTCTCAATATGGGGTGAGGTGTAGCTGCCTACATCTAGCCCGGTAGCACCGATGAGCCCTACCAGCATTCGCGAGGTGCTTCCTTTGCCGTTGGTTCCAGTGATGTGTATCGCTGGGATGTCTCGTTGGGGGTTGCCGAGCACTTCCATTAGAGCATTCATTCGATGGAGGGAGGGGGCGTTTGTCGCCAGACCTCCTAAATGCTGTTCAAGGTTGTAATGGTCTTGCAGCCACCGCATCGCTTCGGCGTACGTGGTGAGTTGTTGTGGCGACTGGTTCTTTGGAGTTGGCTTGAGACGGTCTCTTGTCCGTCTAGGAGGCCTGGCGCTCGCCACCGCTGTCATCCCTGCGTGGCACCAGGGTCGGATTTACCTTCTCGAGAACGACATCACGGTCGATGATGCACCGAGCGATATCTTCGCGACTGGGTACTTCGTACATGACTCCTAGGAGGACTTCTTCGAGAATCGCGCGTAATCCGCGGGCGCCGGTGTTACGTAGAATTGCCTGATCAACAACGGCGCTGATTGCTTCGTCGGTAAATTCGAGTTCCACCCCGTCAAGTTCGAACATGCGTTGGTACTGCTTGACTAAGGCGTTTCGGGGTTCGAGAAGGATGCTGGTGAGAGCGGCGTGGTCAAGTTCATCAACCACTCCCACTACTGGCAGGCGCCCAATGAATTCTGGGATGAGCCCATATTTTTGTAGGTCTTCTGGAAGTACCTCCGGGAGCAGTTCAAGGCTCGCTCGGTCGCTAGCTGATTTCACATCTGCGCCGAAGCCGACTGCTCGGTGACCTATTCGGTCTGCGATGACACGCTCAAGTCCGTCGAACGCTCCGCCGCAGATAAACAGAATGTTGCTGGTGTCGATTTGCAGGAACTCTTGATGGGGGTGTTTGCGGCCGCCTTGGGGTGGTACTGAGGCTTGGGTTCCTTCAAGGATTTTGAGTAGTGCTTGTTGGACACCTTCACCCGATACATCTCTTGTAATCGAGGGGTTTTCAGCTTTACGTGCCACTTTGTCGATCTCATCGATGTAGATGATGCCGGTTTCTGCTCTCTTGACGTCGTAATCGGCGGCTTGAATGAGTTTCAGTAGAATATTTTCGACGTCTTCGCCCACATATCCTGCTTCTGTCAACGCTGTTGCGTCGGCGATAGCGAACGGCACATTCAACATGCGCGCAAGGGTTTGGGCCATCATCGTTTTGCCGCAGCCAGTTGGTCCGATCAACATGATGTTGGATTTGGCAATTTCCACGTCAGATTCGAGACTTTGGCCGAATTGGACTCGCTTGTAGTGGTTGTATACGGCTACGGACAGAATTTTTTTGGTGCGTTCTTGGCCGATGATGTATTCGTTGAGAAAGCCGAAAATCTCTGATGGCTTGGGGACTTCATCGAAGTCCACTTCTGTGTTGTCTGCTAGTTCTTCTTCGATTATTTCGTTACATAGATCGATGCATTCGTCACAGATGTAGACACCTGGACCGGCAATGAGTTTCTTGACTTGTTTTTGAGATTTTCCGCAGAAAGAGCATTTAAGTAGCTCTCCGCCTTCTCCGAATTTCGCCACGTCGCGGATACCTCGTTCTGGTTACCCAACCGGTTTGGTTGATAGCCGTTTGCTAAGGATGGCACAGTCCGATCGAAGCGGGGGGACGTTCCGGCGCGAAAGCTGTGTTACCTCGTGCACTTGATTTGTTTTGGGGTAAGTGTTGAGAGTACCGACTGATTGTCTCTGTGAACAGTGGAATTGTTAGGCAGCGCGGATCGGGCCGTCTTCGGCAACTTCTCTGCTATCGATGACTTCATCGATAATTCCGTATTCTTTGGCGGCCTCTGCGTCCATAATGAAGTCGCGGTCGGTGTCTGTGTGAATTCGATCGAGGTCTTGTCCGGTATGCCGTGCGAGAATGCCTTCCAATAGTTCTCTCATCCTGTCGATTTCTCGAGCGGCTAATTCGATGTCGGTGGCCTGGCCCATTGCTTGGCCGTACGGCTGGTGGA
>CETH01015969.1_pt1 | contig 14740 bp, 14 predicted proteins | sample 361461 | NCBI WGS metagenome assembly CETH01 (sample SAMEA2622695, study PRJEB7988) | marine metagenome | isolation source: saline water (ENVO:00002010), including
CTCAACCTATCTTTATGTTCACTAGAGTTGCTCTGTCTGCTCTGATAACAGCTACAGCAGGAATAATGATGATTAGTTTCTTATGGATGCTTTGGTCCTTTGTAGATGATGTCTATAACCATCTACTATTTCCTGAAGAAGAAGTAGTGATAGAAGAAGCATCAATAGATGAGTTTCCACATATACAACCAATAACTGTGACAGCTCAGAAGAGACCCATTAAATGAAAGTTCTAATACTGCTTTTTAGCTTCTTTGCATCTTCAGCTGTTTTTACTGAAGAAAAGAATGAAGTTATCTTGGAAGAGTCTGAAAGACAGAATTACTCAGAAGTTTTTCTACGAGACATCGATTTTGATGGAGAAGACGAATGGATAGCTCTTCACAACTCAAGAGGCAATCGCCATTACAAAGAATACAAAGCCTTCAACATAGAAAACAATCAGCCAACGGATCTTGTTTTTATCTTTAGAGAAGATGCGATCTTTGATTCAACAACAAAAACAGTTGTCAATCATTGGAGCAGCAACTGGTGCACTCACGAGACAGAAACTTATGTAGCAAAAGATAAGACGCTGATGTTAATCAAGTCAGTTTACAGCGACTTTGATGATAAAACTTTAATAGGCTGCATAAGGCGGACTTTCGAAGGTGAGCCGGGAGATGATCTACGGTTAGTGAAGACGGAGTGTACATCTGTTCCTTCAGACGATGAATTTTTTGAATGTGATCTAACATATAGAGCATCAGATTCAGATGAGATAATGCTTGAGTATGATGAGAATGGCGAGCCATTTACTGGAACAAGAACAATTCATTACCCTGAATACAGACATACGGGAACAGGTCGTGGAAAGATTGCAAGAATCATAGAGTATAAGGATGGCAAGCAACATGGTGATGAGTTTTGGTTTCATCCAACAGGAGATTCTTGGGCAAGATATTCATTTAAGGATGGAAAACGAGATGGTCTTTTTGAAAGTTTTTCCTATGGAGATATTCCAATCCGTATCTATTGCTTCAAAGATGATACCAGAGTTGATATGTCTTATTGTTCTACGAATAACGGTGATCAATAACATTCTTTGTAATCTTGACAGGGCTTGTTAGGATTTAGGTATGAAACTTTTTCTAGGATTCATTGGTTCTATTTTTGTTCTTGTCATCACAGTCATTGTAGGACTTTTTATAACTGTACAATATCCTTCTAACTTTGCAGACTGCATGGATGTGAGAGGATCTATTGCTCAAATGGAAGCAGGTGCTGGTTATTACGTTGAAGACTGGTGTTACGAAGAAGGATTCCATAAAACTGATGAACTCAATGAGATCGATGGTGTCCTTTATGAGATTCAATCAGGAGAGCCTTTCACAGGTGGTTTCAGGGTTTACGAGCAAGACAACAAACCTCTTAACCTCAAAGATGGATTTTGGTTCTACCATGCGTATATGAATTATGAAAATGGATTACTCAATGGTGATTCTGTATACGTCGCAACCTGTCGAGAGGACAATATGTATGCTGAAGATGTCTTGATTGAGAGTTATAAAGACGGAGTATTGCAAGACTTTAAGAATCTAGATCATAAGTGCTATGACTTGGCTTATTTCAAAGGTGAATAGATACTAGAATTTGTAATACAAAAAAGGATTGATAGTATTTAAGTATGAAAGAATTTTTACAACGCTTAGGAATACTGTTTCATGTTTTTGGGTATCTCAATACCATAGCAACGATATTCATATCTTTAGCTATTGATGAGTTATTTTTTATATTAATAGCACCTTCTGGAATCGTTATGGGATGGGCACTAAGATGGTTATTCACTGGTGAAGTAGTCAACCTTATTCCTTTCTATGACAAGCATAAGCTAGCCATACTCTCCATACCGAGAGTCATAAAATCAGTTCATAACCCCGTTGAGTATTTTTATTCAGTTTTTGGATTCTTATTAGTTGGGGTATTTATTATCAATTTTGATGTTTTACCCCGAGAAAAAACAAGATGGGAACAGAGGGTTTTTGATACAACTTGTACCTACTCTGATGGCACACCTAAAGAACTCGGAAGATTTTCTGGAACCAATAAACCATACTATTGTTCTGATTATCCAGAATTATGTACTTGGGGGGATAATTCAGAAAGCTATATATGTAAAAGATACTCTGAATACGATCCACCTGATCCAATTGCTACCTTTGTCGAGGAATATTTGATGGTACCTGCCGTTTATATCATCATTTTCTTGCCAATAGTGTTCCTGCATTTTCTTGTGAGAATGATCATATACATCAGGCAATGAAGCTAAGATATAAATCAATGCCCTTGGCTCTGATTTCATTGAGCTTTATATTCTTGATAAATGCTAATAGCCAACCTGTTGATAGGCAGTTAGATGAGATTGATGGTGTCCTTTATGATCTTGCAACGAATAAGCCTTATACAGGCTTATTAGATGGTTATTATGCGAATGGTGATCCAGATTATCTCATTGAATTAAAAAATGGAAAACGTCATGGCGCAGCCGAGTGGTATTTTGAAAACGGAAATCTTGAATCTCTACAGACCTACAAGAATGGCAAGTTACACGGAAGATTTAAACGTTATTATGAAGGTGGGCAAATTCAGTCCATATTGAATTTTAAGAATGACCAAAAACACGGCACACAAAAGGAATACTATGAGAATGGAAACCTTCAAGTCATAGCTGATTATAAAGATGGTGTTGCGCATGGACTATCCGAGTCTTATTTTGAGAACGGTAATCTGCAATCATCTGGCACCATGAAGAATGGAGAAGTGCATGGGCTTGGAAAAATCTATTTTGAGAATGGAAACTTAAAAGGATTGTTTGAGAGTAGGGATGGAGAGACTCACGGAAGGCTTGAAGCGTACTATGAGAATGGTCAATTAGAGTCAACAGTCACACGATTCAATGATAAACAGGAAGGCGAAGAAATCTACTATCATGAGAATGGAATAATAGACTCCTATGCCAATTATCGAGATGACAAGCCTATAGGAGAGACCTATGGCTATTACCCAAATGGACAACTGAGCTTCAAATCATATTTCAATGAAAATGGCAATTATGATGGTGTGTATGAGGAGTACTGGGAGAATGGACAACTAGCCTCATCAGAAATGCTAATAGATGGAAAACAGGAAGGACAATCACTCAGTTATTGGGAAACTGGAGGCATTGAGCATAAACAAATGTGGATCGAAGATAAGAAAGAAGGTTATGAGGAACGCTTTTTTGAAGATGGAGGATTGAATGAGAAGCAGAACTTCCAAAATGGCATTGAAGTGGGATCAAGACAAATCTATAACCAAAAAGGCGAGGATGTGTCTAATGGATATCTAAATGCTTATTATGCAAATGGAAACAAATGGAAAAGTGGTAGCTATGTGGGTGGTAAGGAAAATGGTAAGTGGTTTTACTATCACGATAATGGAGAATTAAGAAAAGTTGAGAACTTTAAGATAGGTATTCTTAACGGAAGCTCCCAATCATTCAGAGAGGATGGTTCGATAATTGAGTTAAAAACATATAAAGACGGAGAAATGGATGGCAAATATTCCAGATATTTTGAAAGTGGTGAAGTGGAGGCTCAAGGAAGATATATTCTAGGAAAAAGAGATGGACCATATAATCTATTTCATAAGAATGGAAGACTTTCTTTTTATGGTGTTTACAAGAATGGTAAGCGTGAGGGAAAACATACTTTCTATAATGAAGATGGAAAAGTAGAGTCTGAGTATACTTACGAGAATGATAAACAAATCAAAAGAGAACAATTTGATAATAACTAATACAACTAATAGGATTTGAATATGGATGTTTTCAATTTTATATTTGGCATGTTATTCATTTGGTCCATGTTCATGGTCTATGACGAGGGTTATTTTGCGAGACATCTTACTCCCATAGGTATCGTTTACAGGGTGACTATTCCTCTTGGAATACTCTACTTTCTCTTTAGGCTTACAAGCTAATCAAAATAAGTACGTCAGATAGTGACGTAATTCTAGGAGGTGTATTATTATTGTTATATGCCTACTCAAGCCAAAGCTTACAAATGAATAGAAAACGTAAAAAGTTTAAGTTTATTGATTTGTTTGCAGGCATTGGAGGATTCCGAAGCGGAATGACATATTTAGGCGGTGATTGTGTTTTCACTAATGAATGGGATAAGTTTGCTGTTGAAACATACAGCAGTTGGTATAAAGATGATGAAGTAACAACAGAGGATATTAGACTCTTCAATTTTGAAGAGATTCCTGATCACGATATTCTCTGTGCCGGTTTTCCTTGTCAGCCATTTTCGATTGCAGGAGTGTCAAAGAAGCAATCATTAGGAAGAAAGCATGGCTTCGATGATGAAGGTCAAGGTAATTTATTTTTTGCAATTAGAGACATAGCAAAAATAAAAAGGCCTAGGATTCTATTTTTAGAAAATGTAAAAAATCTTAGGTCTCATGATAAAAAAAGAACTTTCCAAACAATTAAAGATGAAATCCATAACTTAGACTATCAGTTATTTCATCAGGTCATCAGCTCTAAAACACTCGTTCCTCAAAATCGGGAGAGGATATTTATGGTCGCATTCGATCAAAGAGTATTTGGTGAGGACATTGAATTTACTTTTCCTGAGTTTAAGGGAGATGCACTTTCTCTTGGTTCCATATTGGAAAGCAAGGTCGAGGATAAATATACACTGAGTAATAAGCTATGGTCATATCTTCAAGATTATGCCTTAAAGCAAAAAAAGAAAGGCAATGGCTTTGGGTATGGTCTATTTGGCCCTGATGATGTTGCAAGAACAATGAGTGCGAGATATTACAAAGATGGAGCTGAGATACTCATCAAGCAAAAAAGGAGAAATCCAAGAAGGATAACGCCTAAAGAGGCTAAGTATCTCATGGGTTTTCAAGATAAGTATGCTAGGAAATTTGGACATCGAAATGGTTTCCCTCAGATAGTTTCGGATACTCAGTCTTATAAGCAGTTTGGGAATGCTGTGATTCCAATTATTGTAGAAAAAATAGGAAAGGAAATCTTAAAGAAGCTTTAAATCAACTGTCTCTACTGTTTCATAGAGTGCTTCAAGGTTATGCTTAAGCTTGCTTTTGGAAGCTGAAATCCTCCATTGAGGCCTATTGTTCTCTTTGCCTTTCGGATGTTTTTTGTGGCCTTTCAAATAAACATCATGTGCTGGATCAAAACAAACAATTCTTTTCTTTGTTGCTTCCAAAAGTTTCCAAATACTTGTGCCTGTACAAATGTACACATTGGATGAAAATTTATACTGGTTCTTACTATTTCTCTGTCGACATACATAGATCGCTTGGGCATGTTTTTCTTCCCAAGAGGATATTAGTTTTTGGAGACTCCACATTGCTACAAAACTCTGGTAATTTTTCTTGACCAGGCTGATATTTATCTTACTTTGGTCTACCCAAATACCCTTATGATCATCATAACCATTTAGAAGCAGAGTCATGGAATTTGGATAATTATTGTGTTCTTTGGAGTAAATCTTCTCAAGAGATTCCTTGAAAGGACCTGTGAAAACAAATTTATAATCATCGCTTCGTGACTTCCAACCATGTTTTATCATAAATTCTGAGAATGATAGTTCTCCTGCATCACCCTCATCTGGCGTGGGAGTCATCAACGAGATTCTAGCATTGCTAGTGGCTCCATAAGACTTGATTTCAAAACCATACTTGTCAGGCTTCTTCAGAGCGTTCGGCTTTATTCCTAATAAAGCTTCAAGTGTGTAGCCACCTCCATTATTTGCACGATAGGGAATTACTGATCCATCAGATTTCATTCTCACTGAGTCGTGCCAACCGGCATTATAAATTTCTCTCAATTCTTCAAGTAACAGATTTCTAGGAGATTGAATCTGTTTATTCTCTAGTTTCAGATTATGGGTACTGATATATTCAAGTAGAGGTATAGAATCGTGTTTTGGCAGTTCTGGAAAATTATCAACAATCTTGTCATCCTTTTCTGTCAACACATAACCATAAACTTCTCCTAGGTCATTCGAGCCAAGGCAAAGTATCCTATGCCCAAATCTTTCTTGTTTTGTTCTTCTTAATGCTGGCGGTGAATTAGGAGATCCACTAACAAATCCTGATAATCGCGCTTCACCATCTTTTGAATATTGAAGATAATTTATGATCTTAGTTTTTGGCGCCTTTTCTTTTTTGCCATTCGGGAGGATCCAATAGAAATCAAGCAATCCATAATAAATAATGCTTTCTTTTTTAGAATATTTTTTTCTTGTGCTTTTAGTTATATTCCCCATGACAGTTTTGGATTTAAATAAGCTTCCCAATCCTTTAATGGAGGAACCAAGAGAAATCTGATTTTTATCGTTATCCACTTTTTTCGCTAGATGCTTGAAATAAATAACTCTAACTCCATTATCGGAGAACATTTTTGAAATTTCATTTAGGTTTTTTACACTCATGCTCTTATATAAAAAGTCTTAATAATATTTTTAAAACACATACGTTTGAAGTACTTGATAAACTCCTAGAAGAACTAGAGTCAGTTTAAGAAGGAATCTATTCTTTAATCGGTCTGTTAGTTCTTTTCTTAGTGAGTATACATTGAAGATGTCTAATACCATTATCATGCCTTATTGCTGAAATCTCATGCTCAAAATTACAATATAATCCCTGATAATCAGTAAGCGTTTTTATATTAATAAGCTCACTAACATTGAATATAATCCATAATAAATCCTCCATTAAATATATACCTTTAGGATAGCACACAGAAATACCTCTGAGGCTTCAGCATTTGCGTTGTAATGGACTTAGATTCTGTGGGAATAGGAAGGTACTAAAAAGGTATCTCGAAGACTTATACGCTTTGCGATATAATATCGAGAATAACGTTATTTTTAGAGTTTGTCAAGTTTGGTATAGTTTAATAATGAAAAAACTCATCCTCATATTAATCATTTGTTTATTAGCTTTAGTTTATATACCCAAGTTAATTCTCAAAAATGCTGGTGTTAATTTAGATCCCCAATACTCCGATGATGCAATACATAATGCTCTTATAAATATTACCGAAGAATTTTCTAAAGAACTTCCAAAAACAATTGATGCTTCAACTACTCTAGTGTCAGTAACAGTTTCTGATCCTTCAGACAGAAAGTATAGTTACAAATATATGGTGAATACTGATTTATTTGGTGGTATTGAAAAAGTGAGAGAAATGCAAGATTGGCTTCACATACCAACAAAAAATCAGTTTTGCACAGACCCCAAACAAGAATTTTTTAGAAAAAATAATGTAACTGTAGAACATATCTATTTCAATCATCAAAATATATATCTATTTTTTAATGAAGTAAGTGGTGCTGATTGTGCCAATTAGACTATGAGTAAAGATAATAAAGACATCTACCACAAAATCTATGACGAGCATGGAAAACTAGATTCAATGGATCATTATGTTCATGCAATCAAAACACACGAGTACATATATTTACCTCGTTCAACTGGCTTTTATTACTCAAAAGTTGGTAAAGAAAAATACAAAGATAGGCATTCATACGGTTTTGTTGCCACTGAAAAACGATCCGATCAAACCCACCATCTAAAAGAATCTCACCAGAGAGAACCAAAACAACAGTATCTGTGGAAAAACCTACCAATACCTGAACCCAAACCCTCTGAAGTAATAAAGTTTGGTGCATGGGATGCTCTTAAATCCTTATATTATGTCGGTGCAACCGTCGCTGTGGCACGTGTGATGATTGAGTATATTTTTTAGTTACGAAAGTAAACTTTTGTAATACGCTTTCAACTTCTTATGCATATTCGCTGAAGTAGTCCAATATTGAATATTTTCTTCAGCTATTTTCAATGAACGTTTTTGCCTTATAGAAATCGTTCCATCCTTTGATTGGTACCTAGGATGACTCTTGATGGCACGAATCCTACGTTCAAAAATCCCAATATTATTCTCACATTCATTTATGGCTCGTTGTTCTCCTTTTATGAACCTGAGTAATTTTTTCCGTTCATCCAAAGCGTTTTGACTGATGAAGTGCGTTCTTGTGTCTTTTATTTCACTCATTACATTTACTTTACCAGAAACCCAACCTTTGTGATTTGAGAGGTTTGTTGTAGGCTTTTAGTTATGAAAAAACTCATCCTCATATCAGCACTGTTGTTTAGCTTTAATGGTTGGGCAGAGGATTATGCTTGCGGCGTGCTTAGTACTGATTATGTGGGAGAAAATCTTGAGGAAGTAATTTTAAGCAATCAAGAGATTATGGAACTTTTTAAATCAAGATGTAAAAAAGGCGACATGCTTTACTACATTAATTCCAGCAAGTTCTTTGCAAACAGCCTCTACAATATTTCAGTCAGAGTTTGTGATCAAAACAAACCGATAGATGTCATCAATGAAACACTTTTAATCTATGAAACAGAAGAAGAAAGAGAGTCATTGATTTGTACATATAACGGGAGCATTAGAGAATTTAGATAGATGTTTATTAATGAAGTAAGTAAGTACTTTATGAATTTTCTTGAGACTGATTTCAAGAGAAGAAGGCTGCCAAAGAGGAGTAACTCATCTAAGGATCGAGCTGGAAACCTTCTTTCCTTTAGGCTCTCAAAATATCCAACATTTAGAAGAAAAATTATATCGCTTATTGATGATTCTAGATCAGAGTTTTCAGTCGAGATTGGAAGAGGCAAATTCAAATCTACAATTTCTGAGAATTTAACCGAGCTAATTACAGAACAAACTATAAGAAAATTAAACGAGACTCGTGGACAACTAATCGAAATACTTAATGAGCAAATAAATAAGTTGTTTATTGATTATGAAAATGATCAAGAAACTTTTCTACAAGAATCGATTGCGACCATATCAGAATTGGTCAATACGGTTTTTATCCAGCATTCAGTAAAAGCTGTCGAAGGAACCTTGCAAAGGATTAGAGAGAGTGAGGAGGAAGATTCAGGTGAGATTGCTGAAGCGCTTTCAAACTTTATTGTTTCTGAAGAAGAGAATGAAATTCAAGAGTCACTCAAACAGTTCTTGGTTCACAAAAAGATTGAAACAGTTGAATCTTCGCTTGAAAGATTGCTATCTGAGGAGAATATCAAACTTCGACTCAAAGACTTTTTTCATGATTTTTCGATTAAAGACATGCATGCCGAATTATTTGAGCTGAGTCGGAATAAGAAACTTAGAGAAGAATTTGAACTGTATCTCTATTTTGGTGAGGTTAGATTTTCTAATCGTTCCTATCCGATATTTTTTATTCCAATCAATATTGAAGAATTCACAAAGTCTAACAAAATGCTATTTAAGCTTACATTTGATAAGCGCTTTTACATCAATAAGAGTGCCATTGAATATGTTTATCAAGAACTAAAAGAGTCCAATACTGCTGCACAGATTGCTAATTCAATTGGAGAAAGAATTACTTATGTTGATGAGAATGAGAAGTTATCAGATGTTCTCACGCTTAGAATACGCAGCTTGCTCAGTCATCTTGGAGCTGATGGCGATGTAGACTTCAGTAAAGACTTCCTAACTACTGCTTCAAATCCTCGACTCTCTGTGAACAACAATATTTCAATATCGCTTTTCGATAAGGCTGACGAATCATCCATCAATGATTATGAGGAGTTGTTGAATTATCTGGATGGAGAAAGCGGTATTGGCGATGCTTTTTCTAGTCTAATCTCAGGATTCATTGATGGAGAGCCTGAATCTATTATCAATAAGGTTCTTGATGAATGGAGCGAGACTAAAACCTCAGATAGGTTGGTTTTTTCCTCACCAATTCCTTTAAATGAGGAGCAGAGAAAAATTATTAATGCAGTGAATAATGAGAAAGCACGTTTTATCACTGTCCAAGGACCTCCTGGCACAGGTAAATCCCATACAATTACTGCCATCCTATTTGATGCAATCTTGAAAGATAAATCCGTTCTGATGTTATCTGATAAAAAAGAAGCCTTGGATGTTGTTGAGAACAAGCTCGAAGAAACATTGAATCAAGTCAGAGTAGGTGACAACTTCCAAAATCCAATTCTACGTTTGGGTAGAGAGGGAAACACTTATGCAAAAATTCTTCAAACTCAGAATGTAGAAAGTATTCGAAGCCATAATAGAATTGCAGTAGAAAAATTTTCACAAGCCAACCCTGATGGCACTGAGAAGTCATTGAAGAATGAGGTCAACTCATACATAGAACGATACTCTGATATTGATATTGACCAGATCAAGGAATACTTAACACAAAAGTCAGAATATGAATTCACTGAGGAAGAAGAATATCAACTCATCAAATCCGTTAAAGAATTGAAACTCCTAATCAGTTCACTGAGTGCAATTCAAGCTGGCATTAGAACTGAAGTTGTTTCTAGAATATCGAAAGAGCATCAAGCCAATACATTTCCTGAATTGAAGAATCTTATCCAGTCAATTGTCATTGTAAATAAACAGGGTGATAAAAGGATTGGACTGGATAATTTGGCATCTTTTGACATCAACAAGAAAAAGTACTTGAAAGATAGAATGCTTGAGTACAATCAGGTTCAAGAACGCTTTTTTTCATTTCTCTTTGGAAAATTTCAGCTGAGTGATTGGAATCAGTCTCTCAATTCAGAACTTGATTTTAAGGAAGTACTAGATTTTAGAGATTCTGAGAATGTTCAAATCATTAAAAATTATCTCAGCGTCATTGGTAGTTTTAATACCTATCTAAATAGAGAAAGAAAAGAATCAAAAGAAAAAGTATTGTCACTGATATCCCAACTCATTATTGAACCATTTGAAGAAGTTGAGATTAAGAAACTTGAGTCATCCAAGAAAGGTTTGGAAGATATCATGCAACTCCTAGACAACGGCTTTATTGAAAACTATCCGCTACCAATTGATCTTTCAGATCATCAAGATGTCAACCAAATTGATCTTGGGAAAATGATAATGAAACTCGGTGATCTAGAACGTTTCATTCAAATGACTAAAAAATTAAAAGATAGCTTGGATGTTCCTAAATTGAATTTAAATCAGGAGATCAAGGAAGTTCAAACAAATGCCACAGTAGAGATGGTGAATATTTTTGATAAAAGATTCATTAAATTCTTTGACGAGAATATGACCACCGCGAAAACACTCAAGAAAATGATTGTCAAAAAACAAAAATTCCCAAGAGAAGATTTGGAGAAATTGAGAAATGCATTTCCTTGTATCATCGCAGGCATTCGAGACTATGCAGACTATGTACCTCTTGAACCTGATTTATTTGATTTGATAATTATTGATGAGGCATCTCAGGTATCAATTGCTCAAGCTTTTCCAGCAATCCTTAGAGCGAAAAAGATCATTGTCCTTGGAGACAAGAAACAGTTTAGTAACGTTAAATCATCCACAGCAAGTAAATTGATTAATTCCAATTATCAAGATGAGATTCGTCAAGCTTTCAGAAAAACATATGGCGATAACCCTCAAAAGCTTGAAAGATCTAAAGTATTCGATATCCGTGTTTCAATTCTAGAGTTTTTTGAAAATATCACTAATTATGACTGCCTTTTAAAGAAGCATTTTAGAGGCTATCCAGAAATCATTTCTTTCTCGAGTAAGCATTTTTATAACAACGAGCTACAAACCATTAAGTTAAGAGCAAAACCAATCGAAGATGTAATTAGCATCCATCAAGTTGAGCATGAGGGTATCGATCTTTACAAGAATACAAACCAAGCTGAGAGCGAATACATTATTTCTGAAATAGAAAAATTATCTCAAAAGAAAAATGCTCCTAGTGTCGGAGTTATTACTCCCATGAGACAACAACAGAAATATATATTGAGCCAGCTAGAACTATCTGAAAAATATGATGACATAAAGAAGATGAATCCCAAAGTGATGACTTTTGACAGTTGTCAGGGTGAGGAAAGAGACGTCATATTTTATTCTTTTGTCGACTCACCAGCCACTGATGTTTCTTATAGAGTTCTGGGATCGAAGCTGGATACAGAGAAATTCGACCCAGAAGAGAACTTAAGGTTACAGAGGTTGAATGTAGGAATGAGTCGTGCCAAAGAGCAGATTGTCTTGGTGATATCAAAACCTTTTACAGAAATGAAAGGAAACGCAAGGACAATTCTTGCTCACTATAATCGAGAAATTGAAAATGCTAAGCAATTGCCTGATTTAACTGAGCTGGAATCACCAATGGAAAGAAAGGTTTTAGAGTGGATAAAGCAGTCTAAATTTTACAGAGATCATGCCGATAAGATAGAGCTAACTGCACAGTTTCAAATTGGAGATTATTTGAAAACACTTGATCAAACCTATAATCATCCTTCATATAGAACAGACTTTTTAATGACGCTTAAGGATGGAAATGAAATCAAGAAATTGATTATTGAATACGATGGATTTGTAGAACATTTTGTCGATCGCGATCGAGTTAATGAGTTTAACTATTCTCACTATTACAACGAAGATGATGTAGAGAGAGAAAAGATTCTAGAAGGTTATGGGTTTCCTTTCTTGAGGCTAAATAAATTCAATTTAGGACGAGATCCTATCAGAAAGATTTCAAAAGAACTCGAGAGTTTTTTTTTCAGTAGAAATAGCCAAGGACTTAGTGATTCCATTAAGAAACAGGTAGGCAAGCTGAAATCGGGAGAATTAATTTATTGCCCGAAGTGTAAAAAAAGCAAACCCAAAAAAGAATTTGAAGATAAAAATCTTAAGAAAGGTATTGGTAGGCATTGTAGAGTTTGCAAAGGTCTAACAAATGGCAAAAGTAGAAGACCAAAAAGACAACGCAACATTCAAATACAAATTTCTGGTAATGAATCTTACAAATCATGTAGATCATGTGGCACTGGATTAATCGAAGGACATAATTGGGCACCATCTAGAGTAAAACGACACGACTACATTTGTGGCAGTTGCCATGGCAAAAATAAAAGAGGAAAGAGCGGCCCAAAAAAAAGGAGAGCTAAGAAGACTGATGATAATACATGCCCAAAATGTGGTTCAAAAATGGTTAAAAGAAAAAATAGATCACAGGGGAACTATTTTTTGGGCTGCTCAAAATTCCCAAGCTGTAGAGGTACCAGAAGTTTGTGAATAAAAAGAGTGATAATGATAAGTTAGTTCAGTTCTTCAGTGAGAACCGGTTCGATATCGTCGATAATTTCCAAGAATACCTAAGAGGCATTAGCAAAGAAGAGGAACAAATCATTCTCGAATGCATGGAGAATCCTATTGATAGAACAGATGTCAAATATCTCAGAGAAAGAAAGATTCTTCGAAAACTTCAAAACAACATCTCAATCAATAACACCAGAGAGTATTTAATACGATTTGCCTCAAAAAATAAAATCCATCCTAAAACTGTTTCAGATTATCTTAAGACTAACTTCTACAGAGAAGAAGAGTTGTACCAATTTATTTTAAGCGATGGAATTGCCAGGTGGTTCTATTCTGAGTATGACAATGATTTTGGCAATCCAGGTGAGCAACTCTATATGTATGGAAAAGAATATCAAAAGTGGGTTCATCGCGACGAAGAATATGATCATACTTCAACAAGTATTTACCTCTTCGGAGAGGAGGTTATGGGCAATAACCTCATGGGAGAGTATTTGCCAAGTGAACTATATCGAGAGATTTCACATTTGAAATTAAGAAAGTCAGAGAATAATTTTGTCAAATATGTCTTTCCAGAAGATAGCATTGAAGAAATTGAGAATCATTGCTTGAATCTAATACTCAAGACATATGCATCGTATCCAGAAATTCGTTATGGTGATAAATAGACAATCATGAAAGACAGCTTAAGAAAACTGGGTTTTGCAAACATGGATGGATTTCATAATGGATGGTATAGCAAATATAACTATATGCTTTCACTCGGTGCATTCAACTGGAACATATGTGATATGTGCGGACCATGCTATGCATTACATCAAGGACTTTTAAGAAGACTGATTGAGAGCCTAAATGGCTGTGAAGAATCAATTGAGTTTCTATCAGGATATTGGGAATTAGTAAAATATAATAATGATTCTGATGGTCAAATTGTAAAGAGCTTTGAAGATTTGAGGGATGAAGCTATGAAGTATGGGAATGGCTTTGAGCCCACTAAGCAGGAGGTTGAAGCTTTTTTTAAAAAAGCTTTACCTGGATTGAAGTCTCACCGCTTTAGATACAATATCGATCAGGATTATAGTGACGCTTTAACAGCAACAAAGATTTCTTATGATAGAAAGTTTTTTATGTTTTTAGATCGTCATTTATCCAGAGAAAAGATTCATGATGAACTTTGTGCATCAAGTGCTCAAGGTTTTCTCCGAGAAATGGAAGATTACTCGGGTGAATATGGTACCGAGGATAATCAGCCTTATTATTCTCCTGAAGAATATAGGTTAGATATTCCAACAAGAAGCGATATTTCTTTAGCTAATTATAGAACTTCAGGAGTAGAGAGGTTCTATCCTGAAATATTGGAAGAGTTGAATGTAAAATCTAGTTGACGACCAAAATCTCCTAAAAATATTCGACCACTAAATATATATCCCATATACCCACCCTGGTCACCTGCCTATACCCTTAGTGCGACAAAAAACACCGATTATTTTTGGCATGATTAAACCCTAAAATGTCAGGAAAGTTTGAGATCAATCGGTTCACCATAGGTTCACCAAGAGATTTTGAAAA
>CETH01152556.1_pt1 | contig 14739 bp, 13 predicted proteins | sample 361461 | NCBI WGS metagenome assembly CETH01 (sample SAMEA2622695, study PRJEB7988) | marine metagenome | isolation source: saline water (ENVO:00002010), including
TTAATTTCTGAATTAACTCTAAATTGCTTGAAAAAAATATTTTACCAAGATACTTCATTAAATGAGGTTATTGGAATATACAATATGACGGCTAAAGGTGAGACTAGTTGGCATGGTTTTGCAGTTTCAATCTTTGAGAGACTTAAAAGCTTGGGTTACAAAGATATGAAAACAAATTCAATCAATCAAATCTCATCGGATGAGTATCTTCTTCCGGCTAAAAGGCCAAAGAATTCAAAATTAAGCACAGCAAAGATTATTGAAACATTTGGAACTGATATTTTAAATTGGGAGCACTATTCTAATGATCTATTAGAGAAAATAGTTGCTAATACAGAATGAGTAAAGATAGAAAAGGAATAATTTTAGCTGGAGGTTCTGGTACTAGGTTATATCCATTAACGAAAGTCATATCGAAGCAACTTCTGCCAGTGTATGACAAGCCAATGATTTACTACCCTCTTTCTACGCTTATGATGTCTGGAATAAGGGAAATATTGATAATCTCAACCGAAAGAGACATTCAGAGTTTTAAAAACCTATTGGGTGACGGAGGTCAATGGGGAATAAGTCTATCATACGAAGTTCAAAAAAGGCCTGAGGGAATAGCGCAAGCCTTTCTTATTGCAGAGAATTTCTTATCTGGCTCTCCCTCAGCATTAATATTGGGAGATAATATCTTTCATGGAAATTCTATTCAATTAGCTATTAATCGAGCAAATTCGTTCACGGATGGAGCATCCGTATTTGCTTATTATGTCAAAAATCCAAAACAGTATGGAGTTATATCCTTTGATAAAGAAGGAAAGGCAAAAACTATTATTGAAAAGCCAAAGAAACCAAAGACAAATTATGCTGTTACCGGATTATATCTTTATGATGGATACGCCAGCGAAATTGCAAAATCATTGAAACCCTCTTCACGAGGGGAGCTTGAGATTACAGATTTAAATCTTGCTTATTTAAGGGAGAACAAATTATCGGTTGAGATCTTGGAAAGGGGGGATGCATGGTTCGACACTGGAACTCATCAAAGTTTACTTGATGCTCAACAGTTTGTGCATGCTATTGAAAATAGAGATGGTTTGAAGATTGCATGTCCCGAAGAGATCGCATATGTAAATTCTTGGATTGATGATAAAAAGCTAAGGCATTTGAGCGAAGAGATTAGTAATAATGAATACAGTGATTATTTGCTCAAAATTCTAAACAATGGATTAAATCACTAATATCATAATTATGAAATACAGTTTATTAAGCATTCCTGAAATTATACTTTTTGAGCCAGAAATATTTGGTGACGAAAGAGGTTTTTTTTACGAAAGTTTCAATAAAAGAGTTTTTGAGGAGGTTGCTGGTATTGAAGTAAATTTCGTTCAAGACAATCATTCCAAATCATCTAAAGGAGTCTTGAGAGGTTTGCATTATCAGTTGCCACCAATGTCTCAAGGAAAACTTGTCCGAGTTATTGATGGTTCAGTATTTGATGTTGCAGTTGATATAAGAGAAGACTCAGAAACATTTGGTTCTTGGGTAGGAGAAATCTTATCTTCAGAGAATAAGAAACAGCTATGGATACCAGAGGGATTCGCCCATGGATTCTATACAATCACAGAAAGTGCTGAATTAGTTTACAAAACAACCGAGTTTTATTCTCCTGAGCACGAGAGAGTTATAATTTGGAATGATAATCAGATATCAATTAAATGGCCTTTTGTGTCCGAGCCCGTTTTAAATGAGAGAGATACATTAGCAATCAAATTGTGCAAGGCTGAAATTTTCAATAAAAAAAGATGATAAAAAAAGTTACTGAACTCATTTTGCTTCTAGGATCTATCCAGAGGAAGAAATTCTTTCTGATACAACTTCTCGCAATCATAACTGCTGGTTTTGAGTTGATAACGGTAGCATCAATAGGACCATTTATGTTGGTGGTTACTGATCCTGGAACTTTATATGGTGAAAATATTTTAGCTAACGTATATGAATGGTCTGGATCAGGGGATACAAGTGAGTTTGTATTATTCCTAGGGGGAATAGTTATAAGTATCTTGGCTATTGGAACAATGATTTCTACATATACAATATGGGTTCTATCACTATTTGGCCAAGAACTGGGAGTGAGCATTCAAAATACACTATTTAATTATTATCTAAATAAAAACTGGCTTTTTCACTCTAAAGAAAACAGCGCTAATCTAATTAAACAAATAACTGCCGAAACCAATAGAGTAAAGTCTGGGATTATTAATCCTCTTATCATGCTTAATGCAAGGATATTTACAGCAATATTCATAATAACGAGCATGGTAATTTATGATCCATATGTTGCTATAATTGCACTATTAATCTTTGGCATTGCATATCTTTCTATATATCAAATGATTAGATCCAGGCTCTCTAAAAATAGTAAGGATGTTTCAAATTCTCATACGGAAAGATACAAAGAGCTTTCTGAGGGCTTAGGTGGAATTAGAGATGTATTATTTCTTCGTATTCAAGAGAAATATATGAAAAGATTCAAAAGATCTGGAAGAGTGTTTGCGAGAGGGCAAGGTTCAATTGTTGCGCTGTCTCAGATTCCTAGATACTTTATGGAACTGATTGCATTTAGCTCAATTATAATTTTTATACTTTACCTAATCAGGTCTCATGACGGATCTCTTAGTGGAGTTGTACCCGTTTTATCTGTTTATGCATTAGCAGGAGTTAAGCTGCTACCTGCTTTTCAACAAGTCTATGCTAGCATTTCAACGATTCAAGGTAATTTATCAGCATTTGATAGTATCAGAGAAGATTTTAAGAATAGCCAAAATGAAAAGTTACTAATTGAAAAAGAAAATGAATATAATTTTGATCAATTTAAAATTGGACAAACAATCGAGTTAAGGGATATAAGTTTTTCATATCCAGGTAAATTAAATTCAGCACTTAATAATCTCAATATTGAGATTCCAGTTAATAAAACAATTGGAATAGTAGGTTCATCAGGCTCAGGAAAATCAACAATAATCGACATTATATTAGGCCTTATAACGCCAGATAGTGGTGAAATTGTAATTGATGGAGAATTTGTAATTCATAAAAATAATATTAGCCTGATGCAGGAAAAGATTGGTTTTGTCCCCCAATCTATATTTTTATCTGATGCTTCAATCAAAGAGAATATAGCCTTTGGGAAATCAATGAATGAGATAAATAAATCTAAAATTCAAAATTCAGTTATGTTGGCGAATTTGGATGAGTTTATTTCAACTTTGCCAGATGGGTTAGATACTCAGGTTGGTCAAAATGGAATGCAGCTATCTGGTGGGCAAAGACAAAGAATTGGTATAGCAAGAGCCCTATACAGAGAGAGTGAGATTTTGATTTTTGATGAGGCAACTAGCTCCCTTGATAATGTTACTGAAGCACTAGTTATGGATGCTATAAATAATTTTGCGAAGACAAAGACAATAATAATAGTTGCCCATAGACTAAGCACCGTTCAAAAATGTGACAAACTTTATCTTATTGATAATGGACATGTAGTTGATAGTGGCAATTATGAATACTTACTAGAAAACAATAAAGAATTTTTAGAAATGGCAACAATTATTAATTGAGGAATATAGTATGTTAGAAAATTCAAATATCCTTATAACAGGTGGAACAGGTTCATTTGGACATACATTTGTTCCAATGACACTCCAGAAATATAATCCATCACGCTTAGTTATATATTCACGAGATGAAATGAAGCAATGGGAAATGGCAAAGTTATATCAAGATGATAAAAGAGTTAGATTCTTCATTGGAGACGTTAGAGATAAAGAGAGACTCAGCAGAGCACTCGACGATATAGATTTCGTGGTTCATGCGGCTGCTACAAAGATTGTTCCAACTGCAGAATATAATCCATTTGAATGTGTGAAAACCAATATTCATGGTGCAATGAATTTAATCGATGCAGCCATTGATAAGAAGGTTAAAAGAGTCGTAGCACTTTCGACAGATAAGGCTAGCAATCCTGTAAATCTTTATGGAGCGACAAAGCTAGCATCAGATAAATTATTTATTGCAGGCAACAATTATGCAGGTGCGAATAATACAAGATTTGGAGTTGTGAGATATGGGAATGTACTTGGATCAAGAGGTTCTATCATTCCATTCTTCATGAATCTAGCAGAGTCTTCAGAGGAAATACCAATAACTGATATAAGAATGACTCGATTTATGATCACTCTTGAGCAAGGAGTGGACTTAGTTTGGAAAGCATTTGACGAAATGGCAGGAGGAGAAATATTTGTTAAAAAAATACCTTCGATGAAGGTAACTGAAATTGCTGAGGCAATTGCACCTGGACTTCCTCACAAGATAATTGGCATAAGACCTGGTGAGAAAGTTCATGAGCAGATGATTGGATTTGAAGATTCTGATCATACATATGAGTTTACTGACTATTATAAGATTCTTCCTTCAATAGGGAAATGGGGTGGAGATGCCCCTAATACTAAAGGTGGAAAAAAAGTAAATAAAGATTTTGTCTATACATCCGATTCAAACAAAGACTGGATGAAGGTAGATCAATTAAGAGATTGGATAAAAAAGAATAAAGATAAGATAGGAAAAATCTAGTATTTCCATATAAGAGTAAAGACTGGTTAGATAGCCAATCATTTTATGAATAAAAGAAAACACCAACCAATACCTTACGGAAGGCAGGATATAACTGAAGATGATATTAAATCTGTTATAGATGTCTTGAAGTCTGATTTCATTACTCAGGGACCAATAGTGGGGAGCTTTGAAGATAGCGTAGCAGAATATGTAGATGCTAAATATGCGGTTGCATCTAACTCAGCTACAAGCTCATTACATCTGGCATGTTTAGCTCTCAACCTGGGCCCAGAAGATATACTATGGACAGTTCCAAATACCTTTGTTGCCTCTGCAAATTGTGCTTTATATTGTGGCGCTAAAGTTGATTTCATAGATATTGATAAGAGCACATATAATATTGATATTGAGCAATTAAAAAGAAGACTTAAAATTGCTGAAAAGAAAAAGATATTACCAAAGATTCTTGTAACAGTTGCATTTGCAGGGCAGCCTTGTGATCAAGAGATAATAAGAGAGCTTACAGAAAAATATGAAATCAAGATCATTGAAGATGCTGCACATGCCATAGGTGCAAGTAGGAATGGTCAAAAGATTGGTAATTGTCTTTGGTCTGATATCACTATATTTAGTTTCCATCCAGTAAAAATTATTACCACCGCAGAAGGCGGTATCGGTCTGACAAATGATAAAAAATTGAGAGATAAGATGGAACTATATAGGTCTCATGGGATAACAAGAGACAAGAATAGAATGTTACAAACAAACTCTCCAATTTGGTCTTACGAACAACATGTTTTGGGCTTCAATTATAGAATGCCAGACCTAAACGCAGCACTGGGGCTTAGTCAGCTGAAAAGAGTGGATGATTATGTTCAAAAAAGAAACTTCCTTGCTCAACAATATAATAATCAATTATCAGATCTCCCCTTACAGTTACCATTTGTAAGAAGAGAAAATTTATCTGCATTTCATCTATATGTTGTGCTAGTCGATCAGAATGAGGCCAATAAATCGAGAGAAGAATTATTCAACTTATTGAGAGATCGAGGTATTGGCGTAAATATACATTACATGCCAGTTCACCTTCATCCTTTCTATAAAGATTTAGGTTTTAAGGAGGGGTATTGTTTGAATGCAGAAGATTATAGTCAAAGAGTAATAACGCTTCCTTTGTTCCCAACTATGACATCTGATGAACAGAAATTTGTTATTGAGGCTTTAAGAGAATTATTGTGAATATAGCAATTATCCCTGCTAGAGGTGGAAGCAAGAGAATTCCAAGGAAAAATATAAAGAATTTTTTGGGAAAGCCAATAATTGCTTATTCGATAGAGGTGGCTAAGGCTCTAAGTATATTCGATAAGATTATTGTTTCTACAGATGATGAAGAAATAGCAGAGATTTCGATGAAATATGGTGCCGAGGTACCATTCATGAGACCATCTGAAATTTCGGATGACTTTACTGGAACTCATGAGGTTATTGGTCATGCCGTAAGTGAGTTAATAAGAATTGGGTACGATTTAGATTATGTTTGTTCCATTTATCCCACATCACCCCTAGTACAATCAAAAGATATTCTTCAAGGTTATGAATTGATTAAGAATGGGGATTGGGAAAATGTATTCGCAGCAACTACTTTCAATTATCCAATATTTAGATCCTTTGAGAAATTAGAATCCGGAGGATTAAAAATGCTTTACCCAGAGTATTACTCATCTAGATCTCAAGACTTGCCAGTTGCACTTCATGATGCTGGACAATTTTATTGGGCAAAACCAAAAACTTGGATAGAAAAGTCAAAAGGCTATCATCTTAATGCGACAGTAATTTTGATACCTAGCTGGAGAGTTGTTGATATTGATGATCTTGATGATTGGAAAAGAGCGGAACAAATATATCAAAATCTCTAAAGGAAGAGAGCCATAAATGACAAATATTGAACAGGAAGCAATTATCTGTATTGCAGCTGGCCCATCACAATTACCATTAATTTTATCAGCGAAAAAACTCGGGTATATTATAATTGCAATAGATAAAGATCCTTCAGCAATTGGGCTAAAATACGTTGACCATTATATTCAGAAAAGCACATATTCATTCAATGAAATGCTTTACGATTTATCAAAGATTAAAGAGAAGTATCGTGTTTCTGGAGTTTTAAATAGAAGCTCTGGCTTACCAGTAATCGTTGCAAGTAAGATTTCTGAGTATTTTGAAATACCATCTTTACCTATAGATAGTGCTGATAAAATTGTTCATAAGTACAAACTCAGGGAATCATGCCCAAACAATATTCCCACACCTGAATTTAAGATCATAAAAAAAGGGAGTTCACTTAATGACTTTGTATTTGATTATCCAGTAATTATAAAGCCATCTCTTAGTTTAATCGGTAAAAGTGGCGTTACTTTGGTGAAAAAAAAAGAAGATATTGAAAAAGCTATCATTCTTGCCAGGAAAGCAACAATGGATGAAACTATTCTTATTGAAGAGTATCTTCCAGGAAAGGATTATTCACTAATAAGTTTAGTCTCCGATAGTGAATTATTGCCTATTTGTTTATTAGAGGAGATAAATAAGCTTAATCTTAGTGATGGGACAATATCAGGCCAAGGTTTTAAAACATTTTCAGATTCCAAAGATAACCAATTGCAAAAGGAAGCTCATCAACTTGCTAAATATTTGATAGATAGCTATAAAATATCTAGGTCACCCTTATTAATTAATTTTAGGCAAGACCAAAAGGGGAAATTACATTTAATCGAAATACATTTAGATTTTGGTGGTGACCTTCTTATTGAAGGCTTCTATCCAAAAGCTCTTTCATATGACTTTCTTGAAACGGCACTTAATGTTATGGCTGGAGGCGATGTACCAGACTTAAGTGATTATATTAAACCAACAGCAATACTCTTTAAAAAGGTAGATTCGATAAATAGGAAAAGAGGTTTTAAGACATTTTCTGCAAATACACAAGAGGAACTAGAGCAAGAAATAATTAAGGCGGGAATATGAAAAAGATACTTTTTTTAGGTTGCAATTTTGCTCAGATCCCATACTTAGAGACAATAAAAGATTATAATTTAAAAATAATTGGGACAGATATTAATGAAAATGCACCAGGGAGGCTGTACTGCGATAAATTTTTTCAGTGTGGGTATGACTCTATCAGCGAACTGATAGAGATAGGTAGATCTGAGGATTTTTCTGAAGATGATCTAGTTTTTACTGCATCTGCTCAGTTTGCCCACTTGAGCGCAGCATTGTTTTGTGAAACTTTTTCTATTAAATATATCCCAAGTAAGTCAGTGGAAATTTGCTTAAATAAAGAGAAATATTATGAGCATTTCGCTAATTTAGGTGTGCCTATACCTGAAACTTCATATATAGATTCTGAGGATACCCTTAAAGATGCACTCAATGAAAAAGATAATGGTTGGTATTGGTTGAAATCTGACTTTAGCAAGAACCCTAACTATGTATATAGGTTTAATGCAAATTCAATCCCATTTGAACTCTTTAATTGGAATAAAGACAGGTATTTTAAGGAAAAATATATCTTACAACCAGAGCATCCAGGAGTTTCATTACGTGTAAACGTATATGGAGATAGATTTAATGTTTTAGATTTTGAAACCGGGATTCTTACTCATAAATTTCATGACGAAATTAGAGATTTCGGAATAATAGGCTCACTAAAAAAGATCATGAAGAGCCTAAAATTAGAGGAATATCTAATAAAGTTTGACCTCATATTGGAAACCAGCGGATATGTATTACTAGATATTGGTCTCGAGCCTCCATTTAGAATGAGGAAAGAGGCAATTAGACAAGGCATTAATTTTGAAAAACATTATTTGGATCATTATATAAAAGGAAAAATTTACTATCCTAAATCATTAGATTAGATACTCATCAAAAATGGCAGTTGAAATAAAAGGATTCACAAGACCGAAGCAGATACTTCTATCAAGCGATAGAAAAATGATAATAATTTGTGGACCACCTGAAGAGAAAATATTTGTACTGGACGACGACGTCTGTTTGGCATCAAAAAGTTTTGATGAATTAAGTCTTCACGAATCATCTTTATTCTCTATAAATAATAAAAATATATATGTCTTAGATGTAGAAAATAAATTGTTAAGGCAATTTGATCTAAAGCTCATACAGCAGAAAAGCATAAAACTAAAGCATGGCAATTACAGCTCAATTAATTGCTCTGAGGAACACGGAGCAATATTTCTTTGTGATACCGAGAATTCAGTCATTATGAAATTTGATGAGAAAGAGGATTTACTTACTGCTCACTTTGATTACTCTGATCTAAATCAAAATAAAGATATTGTCTCAATGATAATAAAGAAAAAAAGCATCTTTATGCTTGATTCTGATTCCCCAAAACTCATTAGGATTGAACTAACTAAAGAAAAAATCAAATATACAGAACACTTAGAATTCGGGAGAGGAGGATATGGGAAAGTAAGAAATCCATCTGATATAAGTATTACAGAAAGATATTTAATTGTATTTGATAATAAGAATTACCTAGTGCAATTTTTTGATCATGAGATGAACTTCCTTTTCCAGATTGGTTCCAAGGGACATGAGATTAATTTTTTCGATTTACCAATTTCTGGTCTTGTCGATGGTAATTTTCTTTATATATGTGACATGAACAATGACAGAATTATGAAAATGGATCTAGACTCAAAGCACCTAGAAAGTTTTATCAAAAGACAATATTTTCCTGGGGAGCTCAATAGACCTTCTGGAGTTACATCAGATTCTGAAAGTAGATTATTTATTGCTGATAGGGGGAATGGGGTTATTCAGTTATTTAATAAGGATCTTGAATATCTAGACGTTCTTAAAATCCAAGATAAGAAGCTTGAGAGACCTTCATCAATTTGTTTCCATCAGCATGGCGAAGAAAGTCTTTTTGCGATTATTGAAAGAAGGATCTCAAACGAGTCTGAATTGAATATATATAAATTAAAAAACAATAATCTAATTAAACATAGCTCTTACTCTGGTCAGCCAGCTCTAAATGACCCACAAGATATGGACGCATCTGATTCAGGGTATATTTTTATAGCCGATACTTTAAATAGAAGAATATTGAAGGTTGATTTTGAGGGAATTTTCCAAGACGAAGTTAATATGGCCGAAGTATCTGGAAATAAAAGGATACTTATAAAGACCATATCAATCCGAGATGATAATCATATTTTCACAGCAGATTTTGATAAGTTAATTGTTTATGAATTTAATTCAGAACTGAAATTAATTAATACAATAGACTTTTCTTTCTTGAAAAGTGACATTCATGTGATCAGAGCTGTCTGCCCTTTTAATGATATTATTCTTTTATGTGTAAGAGGAGAACATCAGATTCTAGCAATAGATTATAGTGGGAAAGTTATCAAGAACATCAATCCAGAAGGAAGGGAAGACTATAATTGGAATAACCCTGTTAAGATTCATAGACTTAATGATAGATCCATAATTATAGCTGACAAAGAAAATGATAGGCTTTGTAGGCTTGATAAGGAGCAAATATTCAGCCCAAATTAGTCCAAGATCTATAATTCATAATTTAGATATCTACCAAATATAAAAAGGGACCTATAGACTGTCTGATTTAAATAAATCTCATCCTCCATTTTTTGACTAGAAAGTTATTAGCATGAAAACACCTGATCATATGAAAGTTAATCCAATTTTTTTTGAAGGATTCAACTTAAGTGATTATTTGATAACTTTTTACGGTTCTGCTCATATTTCGTCACATAAGCCACAAGATATGTTCAAAAAAAAGATCAAAGAATTGCTATGGAGTCTTTCGAACTTTGGGACTTTCTCTATTGGAAGGTCAGAGCTTAAAAAAAATAAGATTCTTACTCTGAATTCAAATTTCAAAAAGAAATATCTTTTTGTTAGTAATTATCCAGATTCACATAGAGCATTTCCTGTATTGAATAATCTGATTTCAGAAGTCACTGACAAAAGAGAAATCTTGATTGTTACAGATTGTAAAAGTGTTTTTAATTATTACACATCGGAAAGTATCGCTTGCATATACATGAAAGTATCCGGGATTTGTTTTGATAAATATATTTGGACTTTTAAGCATTTGACTGCAGAAGAGTCCTTCATTCTCTCAAAGGTAAAAAGATATATTTCTTTTTCTAAGAAATTGATAGATGAGTATAAACCTAAAGTTACCTTAACAGTTTGTGATTTACATTTATTTGAGAGAGTTTTTACTGAATCATCACAATTAAAAAATATTCCAACCATAACACATCAGCATGGCCAGATGGCCCCAACAAATCGAATGTATGATTACACGATTTCAGATTATCTAGTTGTTTGGGGTGAAAAAACAAAGCGTGATTTTGTTGATCAAATAAAGAAATCTGAGATCAAGGTCTTCGGTACTGATATTCATAATCATTATTTAGAAAGTAACTCTAAAAAATTAAAGAATTATTTGACTTTAGCTGTTAATCCAAGAAGTGATGAACTAAATCATTTTCTTTTGAACAAGATCCCAAAACTTTTATCTGAGATGGAGTCAACCGAACAAGAAGAATATACATTTATTCTTAAACTTCACCCATCCATGAATCAAGAATATTGGGAGGATTATTTTTTGAAGAGTATTTATAAAGATGCCTTCAAAATGAATTATGAAATTCATACTGATAATAATGAGCTCATTTTAAAAAAGAGCAAGATTCTAATGCTAATAAGCTCTAGTATTGCGTTGGAGGCTTTTATGACCGAAACTTCGGTAATTTGTTTAGATATTCCCGAGCTATATAATAACCCATTTGTTTATTATGATAATCTACCAGAATCTAAGGTTTATATTGATGATCTTTTTGTGGAGTTGAATAGGAGACTTAGTGATGATGAGTATAATCAAGAAATACTTAAAAAGCAGATGACTACTTTAGGAGATTATATATCTGACTTTGAATCCTCCAAAAAGGAATTAGAATGGATCGATGATATTATCTGTGAGAGAGAGTAGATGAATTTCTTAAAGCGAATTTTTCGAAAATTATTTCCTAAAAGGCCATATATTTTAGGGAAAAATAGCGTGATCTATCCTTGTGTAGATATGTCTAATGTTAATGGTAGAAAGGAAGATTTAGTAATTGGTGATAATACTCATGTTAGAGCTGAATTATTTATGATACTTGGTCATGGAGGCAAGATCATCATAGGAGATTATTGTTTTGTTGGAAGAAATACTCATATATGGTCTGGAAAATCAATAAAGATTGGCAATAGAGTCCTGATAAGCCATAATTGCAATATTTTTGACAATGATACACATCCAAAAGATCCAATAGATAGACACCTTCAATACAAAGAGATTATTACAAAAGGCCAACCTAAAGAAATAGATTTAAAAGAAGAGGAAGTAGTTATTGAGGATGATGTATGGATTGGTGCAAATGTTACGATTATGAAGGGTGTAAAAATAGGAGAGAGGTCGATTATTGGTGCAAATAGTCTTGTTTTAGATAATGTCCCAGAAGACTGTTTTTTTGCTGGAAATCCAGCAAAACTCATAAAAAAATTGGATAACCCATAAGAGTGATATTTAGCATTAAAGATTATAAAAATAATTTAAATTCAATGCATCAATGAGCTAGCCATCATGAAGAAATTATTTAATTACATTGATCCAAGAAAATATATCCGTTTTTTTAAGAAACTACTTTCAAAAATTAACTTGATTCAAGAGGCTTTAGGAAGAATAGAAGCACGTCAAATAAATGATTCAGATCTCACTATATCTGATAGTGAATTCAGAGTCTTTTCTCAATGGGGTGAAGATGGAATTATCCAGTATCTCATTAACAAGATTGAGATTAAGAATAAAGTATTCGTTGAATTTGGCGTTGAGAATTATTTGCAATCAAATACAAGATTCCTTCTAGTAAATAATTATTGGTCAGGCCTAGTTATAGATGGAAATAGGTCAGACATTGATTATCTAAAACAAGATCAAATTTATTGGGCACATAATATCAAGGCTGAAAATGCATTTATCACTAAGAAGAATATTGAGTCGATTCTCAGTGATAGTGGAATCGATCCTGATTTAGGAATACTTTCTATTGACATAGATGGTAATGACTATTGGATTTGGGAATCTATAGAATCATTTCACCCTAGAATAGTAATATGCGAATACAATAGTATTTTTGGTCCTGATGCCAAAGTAACTACTTGTTATAGAAATGACTTCACTAGGCACTCAGAACATCACTCAGGAGTTCTTTATGGCGCATCAATTAAAGCTTTGGATGATCTTGCAAAGAGAAAAGGCTATTGTCTAGTGGCAGGGAATACTGCTGGCAACAACATCTTTTTTGTAAGGAATGACTTGCTATCAAATTTAACTGTCCTCTCTCCTCAAGAAGCCTATCAGAAAGCTAATTTTAGAGAATATAAGGATAAGAATGGCAAGTTGACTTTTGACAATTTTGAGGAAAGGTTAAGAAATATTCAAAATGAAGAGATATTTGATATAGATCTTCAAAAGAATGTAAAGGTGAAGGAAGTAATTGAAATACCGTGAAAGAGTCTGACATTAACTTAAATCATGAAATAAGAAGAGCCCTAATAACTGGTGCCTCAGGTTTTATAGGCAATGCATTGGTTGAAAGTCTTCATAAGCAATCTATCGAGATAGTGGCTATTGACCAATTGCCATGCGAAAGAACTCACAACAAATCTAAAATATTTGATATAAAAGAAGAGAATATACTCGATCAATTTCTCACTAAAGATACAGTAATTTTTCACATGGCAGCTAATGCTAATGTTGCTAGTTCAGTAAATGATCCTTCTAATGATTTCCAAAATACATTGTATGGACTTTTTCAAGTGCTTGAGTCAGCTAGACGATTTAACTGTAGAGTAATCTTTCCATCTACTGCATCCATATTTGATACAACAAATGAATTGCCAGTTTCTGAAAAATCTTATGTAAAACCATCATCTCCTTATGGGGCAGCCAAAGTTGCAGGTGAGTCTTATTGCTTTGTATACAATCGATGCTATGGATTAGATGTTAGAATTGCAAGAATGTTCAGTGTTTATGGTTTAGGAATGAATCGGTTTGCGATACACGATATTGTCAAAAAGATACAGAACAATAATAAAAGCTTAGAAATCCTGGGCGATGGAGAACAAATAAGGGATTATCTTTATATTGATGATGCAGTTCATGGCCTTGAAATAATTGCATCCAGTGGTGAAGCAGGTGAGGATTATAATCTGGCAAGTGGCGAGCAAGTCAAGCTATTAGATCTGGCTCAATTAATAGCTATAGAAATGGACTGTTCAGAAATAGAGATTAAAACTTCTGGAGAATCTTTCCCAGGTGATGTTCCTAAGTGGTATGGAGATATTTCTAAGATCAAGAAAATAGGCTTTTGCCAGAGAACTTCATTAAAGGATGGTTTAGCTAAAACTGTAGATTGGCTTAAGAATAATAACTAGAAAGGTGTTGCATGGAGATACTCATAAACGGGAGGAACTTAGAGGGCAAAAGGACCGGAGTTGGAAGATATTTAGCAAATATAATTCGTATTTGGAGCGAAAAATATCAAGAGAATAACTATAAAATATTCTTTAAAGACGAGATTTCTTCAGATCAATTTATTAATGCTTCAAACGTAGAAAGCACTCTTGTTACTCCACCAAAGAGTATGAATATCGGACCTATTTGGGAGAATGTTTTTTTACCCAACGCACTCAGAAAGAATAAAACTGCAGACCTTTATTTCACGTCAAATTATACATTGCCAGTCTTTCCTCAAAGAATTAAAGAAATAGTAACTATATTTGATATTTCATATATTGCTCATCCCGAATGGTTTCCAAAGAGAAATCTTGCAGCTCTAAAGATGCTCACAGGCCCTACTGTCCATAGAGCAGAAATTATTCTTACAGGCTCAGAGGCAACAAAAAAAGAAATACTGAAATATTATGATGTAGATGACAATAAAATATTTGTCACCAATCTAGGGGTAGAAGATGAATTTCTAAAACTAGATTTAAAAAGCGATGATGAAGCAGTTAATAAACTAAAACTCAAACATA
>CETH01104817.1_pt1 | contig 14731 bp, 15 predicted proteins | sample 361461 | NCBI WGS metagenome assembly CETH01 (sample SAMEA2622695, study PRJEB7988) | marine metagenome | isolation source: saline water (ENVO:00002010), including
TAAGAATTGGTGATACAGTAATTGTGCAAAGAGCTGGTGATGTTATACCAGAAATTGTTAAAGTGATTATTGAAAAACGTATCAAAGATAATAAACCATATATAATACCCGCAATATGCCCAAGCTGTGAAACGGCCTGCAATAAAAAAGAAGATGCAGCAGTTTTAAGATGTGTAAACCAGAACTGCCAAGCTCAATTGGAAGGAAAAATACAACATTTTGTTTCAAAAAATTGTATAGATATAGAAGGTTTGGGAGAAAAGATAGTACAACTATTAATTCAAAATAAATTAATAACAAATATTGCAGATATTTTTGCATTATCACAGTCAAAAATATCTGACTTAGATAGAATGGGTGATAAATCTGCATCTAATATTATTAATTCAATTAATAAATCTAAAAATACTACAATGGCTAGATTCATACATGGATTAGGGATTAGAAATGTTGGTAATCATTTATCAAAAATATTAGAAAAACACTTCAATTATAATTTTAACAACTTAATTAATTCACAATTTGAAGAATTAATTTTAATTGATGAAGTAGGTGATATTGTCGCAGGATCCATTATTAATTACTTTAAAGATGAAAATAATTTGAATATTATTAACCGTTGTTTTGAGTTGGGTATAAAATTTAAAATTCCTGAACAACAATCTAATAAATTAAATGAACAAGTTTTTGTGATTACAGGAACACTATCAAAGTTAACTAGAAATGAAGTAAAATCATTAATTGAAAAAAATGGTGGATCAGTTTCGTCATCTGTGAGCAAAAAAACAAATTTTTTATTATGTGGAGATAGCCCAGGATCTAAATATCAAAAAGCACAAAAATTAAATATCAAAATTATAGACGAATCTCAATTAAAGAATTTAATAAATGATTAATATTAAAGAAATTGATGTTCTTACATTAAAAATTAAACTCGATAAAAATGAAGATTTTATTTTAATCGATGTAAGAGAAAATCAAGAAATTGAAATATGTAAAATAAAAGAATCTATCCATATTCCAATGAAAAAAATTCCTAATAATCTTGATAAGATTGACAACAAAATCCCCGTCATTATTATGTGCAAATCAGGAGGTAGGTCTGCACATGTATGCCATTATTTAAATGAACGAGGCTACTCTAATATATATAATTTAAAGGGTGGCATCATTGATTGGGCATTAAACATTGATCAAAGTATGGACATATATTAATGTCAGAAAATTATTTGGGTATTTTATTTGCTCTATGCGCATCTATCCTATGGAGCATTACAGTAACTTTACTTAAACCAATTAGTAGTAACATATCACCATTTCTAATAAACCCTATTAAAAATTCAATTGGTTTAACATTATTTGTAATAGTCTTTAGAATATCTGGAGTCCCTTTATGGTATGATGGTTTATCGAATTATGAATATGCTGTCATTTTATTTAGTGGGTCCTTAGGGATGTTTTTAGGGGATACTATTTTTATTTATGCCTTAAATAAAATTGGAGCCAATAGAGTGGCAATAGTAGATGCTTTTTCACCTATAGTAATTTTTTCTTATTCATTAATACTGCTACCAGATCAAACTCTAAATTTTATTCAAATGATTGGGTTTATTATTACCATAATAGGTTTATTAATTTTAACATATGAAAAAGATTATGAAGATATAGATTATAAAGTAAAACGATTTGGAATTTTATTAGTATTGGGAGCAATGATATGTACTGGATTTGGTGTTGTATATTTAAAAACCGTTTTAAATAATATTAATGAATCCAATTATAATATTAAATTAAATCTATGGGTTACTGCATTTAGGTTAATTCCAGGCGTTATATTGTCTTGGGGACTTTTTTTATTTCAAAAAAATAAATTAAAACTCATTGCTCCAATTAAAAGAAAATATAACTTGATTCCTCTATTAATTGCATCTTTTATTGGGCCATTTCTTGCATTAGGCTTCTGGATTTTAGGTTATGCTTTTATAAATAAACCTTCAGTAGCAAGTATTATAGGGCAAACATCAGTAATCTTTATTGTATTACTAGCATGGATATTCTTAAAAGAACAATTAACTAAATTTCGAATTATCTCTACAATATTAGTTTTTACAGGAGTGGTATTATCAACAATAAATTTATAACTCTACATCTTCTTCAGATTCTAAATGAGCTGGCCCACTTAACCAGACATCACTCCAATTGTCATTAAAAGTTAATTTTAATTCTCCACCAGGTACAGAAATTTGAACTGGTGATTTTATTTTATTCTGTTCAAATGCATAGTATGCAGCCGCTACTGAACCTGAACCACATGACATGACCATATCTTCTATACCTTTTTCGTAAGTATAAACCTGAATATGGTTTGAATTAATAATAGTTAAAAAATTGACGTTTACTCCGCCATATGATTCAAATAATTTATTGTTTCTAATATTCAAACCAACATATTTAACTATATTATAATCGATTTGATTAACGATTGTTACAAAATGCTTTGCTCCTGAATCAATAAATCGTCCATAATAGTCAAAAGGTTTAATTTCTGTAGTTTTAAAAATTGGCTTACGCATTGATAACTTAACATCATTAGAATTTTTAATTTTTATTTTATGGGGGCCATCACCTGTAATGAACTTTATATTTGTTGTACATTTTTTTTTGTGAAACATAAATAAAGCTGCACATCTTGCCCCATTTGCACACATTGTTTCCCAAGAACCATCATTATTAAAATAATCCATTTGAAAATCATAATCATCATGATCGGATAGCAATAAAAACCCATCCGTATCAAATAATTTACATAAATCTTGAATTTTAGTTTTAAGTAATTGATGATGTTGATTATTATATATTATAATAAAGGAGTTTTCTGTACCATGTGATTTAGTAACTTTAATTTTCATAAACAATTATTATATTAATTTTTATAAATTACATTCTAACAAGATTAGTATATAATTATGAATATAGAAACATTATTATTAAAAAGTATTAATAAATTTAAGCAAACAATTCAAGTAATAGTGCCACTAATTATAATATATAATATTTTATCATATTTATTTACGCCCCCAATACTGCGCACATATCAATTAGACCAAAATATTGAAACTATGCTATTAAAAATAAATAGCCAAGATATAATATTTAGTATTTTGTTAATTCTACTATTTAGTTTATATACTATTATAATTAATCAATTTATTTTGATAAATATAAAACAATTAACTTTCAAAATATCTCATACCTTGAGTTTATTGATTTTATTATTTATGATATATGTAATACTGATTATTAGTGTTTGCTTGATGATTATAATTATCCCTATTCCTGATTTAGTGCTAATATTATTCATTATGATATATGTAGCATTATTTTTTACAATATATGTTAAAATAGATTACAATAAATCATATATAGAAAGTTTAATCATAGGCTATATGTTATTTACTAAAAATTTTATATCAATTCTAAAATTATTATTAATGCATGCATTTGCCTTAATACCAATTAGTTTTATAATTACAATAATAGGTCTAATTGCAACACAATTAGTAGGTCCCATCAGTCTACTATTAATTAATATATTATTTTATATCGCTTCTTATTTTTTATCAATAGTATGGATTTATTTTTATTTAAGTTTAGATAAAAATTTTATACCTACTCAAAAATAACTCTATGTTATGAATACACAATTAAAAATAGAAAATAAACTAAAAGAAAATTTTAATATATTTGAATTACGTATAGAAGACAATTCGCATAAACATAAAAATCATAAAAAAGATACTACTGGTGGCCATTTTAATTTATTAATCGTGTCAGATGATTTTATAGATGTGCCATTAATTCAAAGACATCGCTTAATTTATAAAGTATTAGATGAAATGATAAAAGTAAATATACATGCTCTATCAATTAAGGCTAAAACAAAATTAGAATATCAGAATTAAAATAATCCTACTTATTATAGGTTTAGATAAAAAATTAGTGAAAAATGATTACTTATCGCATTTACTATAACCACAAGCCATGCATGTATCACAACCATTTTCAGTCTTCAATGCCTTGGAACTACAATCTGGACAAATTTTAAAATCAACATTTTCGTCATTTTCATTATTAACTGGGGTATTAGGTGAAACTATAGTTTTAACATCACCATCATTTTGAGTGCTCCAAGTACTAGGTTTTTCTAAAATATCTACATCATAGAAAAATCTCTCAATCACATCAGCTATTTCTGCATAAAATGAATGATAATACTTTCCTTCTTTAAAAGAGCCTCCATTAGGATCAAATATTCCTTGCAATTCTTCAAGTATAAACATTGGATTTGCAGATCTTCTAAATATAGCTGAAATGAGCCTAGTTAATACAACATATTCTGGTGCTCTTGTTAAATCTTTAGAATTTATAAAAATTTCAATTGGCCTAATTTGATCTTCATGTTTAATAAAACTTAAGGTAATAAATACAGAATTTTTAATAAATGCGCTCTTTAATTTGTACACTTTAGCATCAACTACTTCGGGTCGAATACTTTTTGGGTCTGTTTTATACTGTTGCTTTGTCGCTTCAGATATCTCCCTTATTTGTGCATCCTGAGTTAACTTATACATTATTCACCTCCTCATTTACTGCAGGTTGAGGCACATTATTAGGTGTAGGAGATAAATTATGCATATGATGATATAATGTTGTAAGTCTACCATACTCATTTTTAATAACATAATCTCCTCTTACTTCAACATTTTCACCTTCATCATTAACAATTTCGAACTTTTTATCTTTATATGCTTGAAATGGTGTTAATTTATTATCAACACTAAGAATAGGGAATCGACTGCCATCTCGATAAATTGTTACACCTTTTAATTTTTTCTGCCATGCCATAAAATAAATATCTGAAATCACTTCTGGTTCAACATCCTCTGGAAGATTGATAGTAGAAGAAATACTGTGATCAATATATTTTTGAATTACTCCCTGTATTTTCACTCTTTTTTCTGGAATAACAGTATGAGCTGTTCTAAAAAAATAATCAGGTAGACTATCTTCTTCAGAAGCACTATTCTCTATATCCATTAAATCCATATACGCTTGAACTGTAGCATGAAAAACTTTAAACCTTTTATTAAATGATTCTGATCTTCTTGTATATGAAAGTGCAAATATTGGTTCAACTCCTCCAGAAACACCTATATAATTTTTCCCATTAATTTCATATCCCAATACAATATTTGATATTGATCCTGTTGGGGCAATTGACATTATAGCAATATTTCGTAAACCATTTTTGGCAATTAGGTTTTTAGTCTCATCATTTAAAGCTTCTTGATAAAATGGACACTGGGTATATCCATCTAAATTAAATATTGGAGATGGTGCTTTTTCTTTTGCAATCATAGCTGATGCTTGGTATGATGCATTTGTAATAAAACCCATCACTTGTTCTATACAATCAATTGCATCATCTGAGTCATAAGATAAGCCCAGTTGATTTAACATATCAGCAATTCCCATAACACCTAAACCTAATCTTCTTGTTTCTTTAGCAGCTTGTCTTTGTTTTTCAAGTGCATTAAGGTCTTCATTCCATGTAACTACATTATCTAAAAAACGAACAAGTAGCTGTGAAGATTCTGCAAGTTGATCCCAATTTATTCTTGCATTATTTTGATAACCGTCAATTACAAAACGTGACAAATTAAGCGATCCTAAATTACATGCACCCCCATCTTCTAATGGAACTTCTGCACAAGGGTTTGTGCTAACGATAGGCCGGCCCACATAATTTGATGGAGAATAGTCAGACATTGTACTCCAAAAAATTAATCCAGGCTCTGCTGTTTTATAATTCCCTTCAACAAATTCATCCCATATAGAACGAGCTTTGACTAATTGTTTAATTTCACCGGTATCTTCATTATTAAAATACAACATAAAATCACCAGACTGCCTGATTGCCAAATCACAATCATCACAATTAACTGTATAATCTCCAAACTTATTTCTACAATTACTATCTTCAACCAGTTTCTTGCTAATAGTTTGATTATATTCTGATTTTAACCATTTTTTCATTGATGCAAAATTGTCAAAGGTTTTAATTAATTCAAAATTATCTACTTTTTTTGAAGGCATTTTTACAGAAAAATGCTCATACTGATTAGCTTTATTTTCAGTATTCTTTTTATTCAAGTATACTAAATAAGTATCAGAACTATACTTTCTTTCTTCATCAACAGCACTCATAAATTCATCACTGACCTTAATAGATATATTAGCAAAACGGACTTGAGTATTTTCCATAACTTGTTTTTTAATTGTATCAAGTTCAAATTCATCAAATAGTCCTGACCAATTACATTGTTCAACAATTTGATTAGTTACCCAATTTGGAGTTTTTTTAACTTTTAAGAAATGCATTACATCAGGATGCTTTACATCAATGGTTAACATTAATGCGCCTCTTCTTCCACTTTGGCCTATTAAGCCAGTTGTTAAAGAATATAATTCCATAAAGGAAACCGCGCCAGTAGAACTGTCTGCTGCATTATGTACAATTGCATCTTTTGGTCTTAAACAGGAAATGTCTACTCCAATTCCCCCACCATAAGAATAAGTTCTGGCACATTCAAATGCAGCCTTGTATATTGAATCAATATCATCTTTATCAATCTGAGAAACAAAACAATTAGCAAGTGTTTTTAATCTATATAAATCACCAGCTCCTGCTAAAACACGCCCTCCTGCAATAAATCTTCCTTCAAACAATTCATTATAAAAGCGTTCTGAAAATTCTTTTTGTTTTGTAGGTGTTTCTTCAACTGTAGATAGAAAGGATGCTAAACGTTTAAATACATCTTCGGGCCTCTTTTCAATTAAATCATTATTTAAATCCTTGACATAATATTTTTTACTGTATATACTTTTAGCTAATTCATTATCATCTAAATAATTTTCGTGAACTTTAACAGTATTGTTTGCTTGTAAAGTACTAATATAATCATACAAACGCTTATAAGTAGAAATTCTTTTTTTGCCAATAATTTTGTTTGTTTTGCCATCATGGGCGAACATAAGAGGAAAATTTTTCATAAACTACAGACGGCTCCTTAAAATCAAAGTGTGTTATATTTAAATTCACAAGCAAGTGTTGTGTTACTAGTGAGTATTACATTTTATTAAAACCGCTTTTAAACTATTTCTCGTCGAGGGCATCAAGCAAAAGGTATACAAGATATAGTAAAAAGCAATAAAAATATACTGTATATAGTGTTTGTGCGCCAAACATTATTTTTTATTTTTAATAAAAAAAAATTTTTTAAGAAGAGATTTTTAATAAAAAAATGATTAAATTATTCAAGCATGTAGTTAAGAAATTAAATTTAACAGGAAATGATATAAAAATGAAAAAGGCAAAATTAATTTTAAATAAAAATCAATCTATAGAACTCCCAATTATTGAAGGAACTGAAAACGAAAAAGCTATTGATATTACATCTCTACGTAATAAAACAGGATATATTACTCTAGATCCAGGATATGGAAATACAGGGGCCTGCGTAAGTGATATTACTTTTATTGATGGTGAATCTGGAATACTTAGATATAGAGGTTTCCCAATTGAACAAGTAGTACTAAATACGAACTTCACTGATTTATCACACCTCTTAATCTATGGTGATAATCAAAATGAGAGTAAATTAATTAAATTCAAAAAAAGCCTTCGTCAACATGCTGTAATTCATGAAGATATGAAAAGATTTTTTGATGGTTTTCCACCAAACGCTCATCCAATGGCAATTTTATCTTCAATGGTAACAGCTTTATCTTCATATCATCAAGATGATGATAAAACTGAAGCAGAAAAAATGGATATTAATATTGTACGTTTATTAGCGAAGGTGAAAACTATTGCAGCGTATTCGTATAGAAAATCACATGGATTGCCTTTTATCTATCCTGAACCTGAACTAGGTTATGTTGAAAACTTTTTGCACATGATGTTTGCTGACTCACAAGAGGATCATCATAGTGATGAGATTATTATTGAAGCACTGAACTTGCTATTAATATTACATGCAGATCACGAACAAAATTGCTCTACATCTACAGTAAGAATGGTAGGTAGTAGCCACGCTAATATATATGCAACTATTTCAGCTGGAATTTCTGCTTTATGGGGTCCGTTACATGGGGGTGCAAACCAAGCTGTAATAGAAATGTTAAAAATGATTCATAAAGATGGTGACAGTTATAAAAAGTATATTGAATTAGCAAAAGATAAAAAATCATCCTTTAGACTGATGGGTTTTGGTCATAGGGTATATAAAAATTATGATCCTAGAGCTAGAGTAATAAAAGAGATGACAGAAAAAGTTTTAACTAAGTTAAACATTAATGACCCTCTATTAAATATTGCGAAAGAATTAGAATTAGTGGCTTTAAATGATGAGTATTTTATACAACGTGGATTATATCCCAATGTAGATTTTTATTCTGGTATTATTTATCGTGCTTTAGGCTTTCCAACTAATATGTTTACTGTGATGTTTGCACTTGGACGGCTACCCGGATGGATTGCACATTGGAGAGAAATGGTATTAAATCCAAAAAATAGAATTAATAGACCAAGGCAAATATATATAGGTCATAAAAAAAGAGATTGTAAATAATGAATTCTTATTTAGATCTAGTACAACATGTTTTAGATCATGGTGTTCTGAAAAAAAATCGTACTGGAACAGATACCTTAATGTCATTTGGGTATCACTATAAAGTAGATTTAGCAAAAGGTTTCCCTCTTCTGACCACAAAAAAAGTATTTTTTAACTCTGTTATCCATGAGCTTTTATGGTATTTATCAGGTGAAACACATATCCGAAATTTAAGACAATATACAAAAATTTGGGATGCATGGACATCTGAGGATAAAAATTGGGAAGTTGGGAAAATGTATGGATATCAATGGGTTAATTGGGAAAAATTTAATGAAGACAAATCAACTGGAGAAATCCATAAAGAATATATCAACCAAATTGATGAGGCCTTAAAACTAATAAAAAATAATCCTGATTCTAGAAGAATTATTGTATCAGCATGGAATCCATCAGTTTTAGATCAAATTGCCTTACCTAGCTGTCATGCATTTTTTATTTTCAGTGTTGTTAATAATAAATTAAATTGTCACTTAACCCAAAGAAGTGGAGATATTGCGCTTGGTATTCCATTTAATCTCGCTTGCTATGCAACTTTAACCCAAATGATGGCGCAAGAAGCAAACTTAAAATTAGGCGAATTCTCGCATTATATCAATGATGCTCATATTTATGTAAACCATATTGATGGTATGAAAGAACAATTAAAACGTAAACCTTATGATTTACCAACACTCATTATTAAAGATAAACCATTTTGGAATTTAAAATTTGAAGATTTTGAATTAAAAAATTATAAACATCATCCTATAATTAAATTTCCTGTTGCTGTATAATGGAAATCCATCTGATTTGGGCTCAAGAATATGATGGAGGTATAGGAAGAAATGGCCAGTTGCCTTGGCATGTTTCAGAAGATTTAAAAAATTTTAAAAAAATTACACTGAATTCTACAATAGTGATGGGACGGAAAACATGGGAATCACTCCCATTTAAACCTCTACCTAATAGACGGAATATTGTTTTATCAAAAAATAAAATAAAAAATGTGGAAACATACCATAATATTGAACAATGCTTGAATGTATTTAAAAAAGAATCTATGAATAAATTATTTGTTATTGGAGGGTCAAGCATTTATAAACTTTTTTTTGAATATGCTACACATCTACACATTACATACATTGATATTAAATCAAATAATTTAGATACATTTTTCCCAATTAATGAAAAAAAAATTACTAATCAATTTCAAATAGAAGCTACAAAATATTTATCCAAAGATGCTAAATACATTTATTGGATAAAAAAGGATTAGCTATATATTTTTGTAAATATCACTTTAGAAATAGTTAAGCTGATTACCAAACATCACCCTCATCTATAAGCATCCATAAATAACAACACGCAATAGTTCGATAAGGTCGCCAATTTAAACTCTTATTTTCCATAAAACTTTTAGAAGGTAATTCTTCTAAATTATATAATTTTTTAAAGGCTTTTTTAATTCCTAAATCACCAACAGGCAAAATATCTGGTTTACATAAAGTAAACATCATAAACATATCAATCGTCCATTGACCTATTCCTTTAATCTCAATTAATTGACTGTATATTTTTTGATCAGAGTCATTTTTAAACTGATATTGATTATTCTGTGCTATAAAAAATTTAGAGAGGTTTCTTATATAATTTATTTTTTGTTTAGATAGACCAATATCCCTAAAAGTAGAAATAGGTAATTTTAAATATTGATTGGGTGTTGGATTTTTTTTTTCAAATAATGATAAAAATCTAACATAAATAATTTTGGCTACTTTTCCACTTAATTGTTGATAAATAATTGATTTCGATAAAGCATCAAAGTAATTAGTATTGGTTGAAAATTTAGGTATAGGATGCTTATTTATTAATATTTTCAGCTTTTGATCTTGCGCTAAATGCTTGATTGAATTTTTTAAAAGAGTCTGATCCATAATTATTTTAAATAATACTAAAAATGCTATTTGATTGAGCTTTAATCAAAGCTATTAATATACTTAAATAATAATGGCACCATTATAGCCCAAGAAATAGCTAAAACAAAGTACGCAAAATTTGTGTGGATATCCAATGAACCAATACCAACACCTGCGCTATATGAGAGAGGGCCACCAAAAAAACCTAATAATGAAGAAATAAAATATTTTTCTTTAATACTTTCAAGAGTATAAATCATAGTTAATGCAAAGCCAGCCCACATTGAAATTATCCATAAAGGAGATAAATTATAATCAGATAATATGCCTCCTTTATAATTAATTAAATTAAATGTTGAAAATATGCTGTCAAAAAATAAACCGCATAAAATTGCAATAATAATTACTTGAATATCTCGTGAATTGAATTTCACAATAATCAGATGAATTAAAATAAATATAACCGTGACAATTGGGCCAAGGTACGGTTGCCCCCAAATAGAGCAACATGCACACAAAAACCAACAAATTTTGAATCCAATCAAATCATATAGTTTTATATACTTAATCATTTTTGTCTAAGATAAGATAAATTTTTAGCATTAAAATCAATTGGTGTAATATCAAAATCTAAAAATAAATCTTTTGATAAGCAGGTGTTCCCTTCTAGTAACATTGTTAACTGATCTCTAGTAATAGGAAAAAACTTAAAACGATCTAATAAGCTAGCTAATAATTTGATAGGTAAGACAGGAGCTGGAATCATTAATTTATTTTTTTTAAGTGCGGACGCAATTGTGTTAATAATTTCCTTCCAATTAAAAGATTTGGGTCCACCTAATGCATAAGTTTGCATATAATGTTTTTCATTTTGAATGGATTTTACAAAAAAGTCCGCTACATTTTCAACATGAATAGGAGACATTTCAAACTTACCAGCTTGAGTAATATTTAAGCCAGGGAAAAATAAAGGTGCAGGTATAGGCAGTTTTAACATTGAATCTCTAAGTTGAGAACAAAACTCTTGATCATTGTTTGGCTTTCCAAAAATAAGAGAAGGCCTAAAAATAGTATAATTTAAACCTGAATTTTTCAGATATTGTTCAGCCCTATATTTCATAGTTTGATAGCCTGTACCATTTTCTTTAACCCCATTAGCACTCATCAAAATAAAATGGTTAACATTGTATTGCACCGCTTTATCAATGATTTGCTTTGCAAAATCAAAATGTAATTTTTGATATGTAATACCTTTAGATGGAAATTGACGAATAATTCCTATATTATAAATTACAGATGAACAATTCATCAGAGTTTGTTCTAAAGCTGTATTATTAAAAATTTCTCCATTTATAATATTTAACTTCTCAAATCTATTAAGTTTTTTTTCACTTCCATTACGTACAAGCGTGTAAACATCATGCTCACAATTAATTAATGATTTTAATATGTATTTTCCTACAAATCCTGTACTGCCAAAAAGTGCTACTTTCATAAATTAAGTCCTTGATTGATTTTTTATTTCTGTAAAGATTTGATTTAATATTTTATGCCTATATTTAAAAATTCCGCTTATATCATACTTGATATAAATAAAATTTATTAAGCGCCCTAACAATCCAAATGGAATAGCATATTGAATTGTATCCTTAATTAATGTCCCACCATCTTTTTCTTCAAAAATATGTGTATGATGCCATAAAGTATAAGGGCCTTTGATTTGTTGATCTATAAATTTATATGGTTTATCATAATGAGTAATTAATGTCCGCCAATGAAGCTTTACAATATATAAAATTGAAAGAGAATAGTCTATTAATTGCCCTTCTTTCATTACTAATGGAGTGGGAGTTAAAATATCAAATTTTAATCTAGGAGGCGTAATGAGTGATAAATTTTTTGGCTTAGAAAAAAAATCAAAAACATCATTGATTGGCAAGTCAATAAATTGCTCAAACTCTAATTCATATGTTTTCATTTTTCCATCTCAGTTGCTACTAAATTAAAATAAAGCTCAAAAATATCATTAATAAATCGATCACCAATGTCTGGAAACCAAGATTGAGATTTATATTTAATACCATATTTAGCTCTATTAATTTCCATTTTCCCTGATGCTAAAGCAATTTGATCTTGAATAATAATATTAGCTATAAAATTAATAGAATGAGTCTGATTTTTGATTGTTAAATCAGCAGTAATATTGTATTTATTATCATTCAAAAAAGTAGCCTCAGTAATTTGTAAAATAGCTGTTGGAAAATCTGCAGTTGAAAAAAAATCATCATTTTTTAAATGGCTTACTAAGTAACTATTAGAACTTGTATCCTGAATATCAGTACAAATAATAGAATTCATATCAATAATAATTTTACCATCAATTATCATATTAGTACTATCTAATTCGAGTAGGCTTTGATGTACTGAAATTAAACCATCATGATATGAACCATTAGATTTTGTACCTTTCCATTTTATAGATGATTTTTCATTATTAATAACAAATTGATTTAATGAAAATATGCTCGAAAACATTAATATATATAATAATCTTATCATAAAAGACCTCTACTAATTAAATATAAACATTTTTAATGTGCATTAAATTAAATAATTGCAAGTTATAAATCTATACCAATAGTTATTTCATATTTTCTTTGAGATGTTTTTTTGGTAATTGGATTATATTGCCATGCATAATTAATTTTTAATGGTAAGCCTAAAAAGATAAATCTAGGTCCCCATCCATATGACATAACCCAACCATGATGTTGGCTATTATCATCTTCACGATTAATCCAATTAGATTTTTTGGTAATATCTGGAATAGATGAACTATTATCCCATGCAACACCAATATCTAAAAAAATAATACCATTAATTTGTCCTACCCATTTAATTGCAGGAAAATAATATAATAAAAATGGAGCTCTTAATTCTAAATTCATTAATGCTACATTATCACCATATTTATACATAAATGGGACCCCTCTAATAGGTGTAATATTTTCAGTAAAATTGAATAATGTTAATAAATTATCATTATCAGCATTAAATTCATTTAAATAAAAATCAGATAGATTTGGAACAGATGAATATAAAGAAGGCTCCGAACCTAAATATAAAGAATGCCTGTTTGCTCCCCATGTATGGCCTATAAAATTTCTAAATAATATGCTTACTCCATTAAATAATGGCCTATATAATCTACTATCAAAACTGACTAGATTAATATCGTAGCTTGATGTTGGGGCTGATTTATACTTTACAAAAAACCTTGATCCATTAATTGGGTAAGTATAAAACCATCGAGTATTATCCCAAACATATCTACCACTTAATGTTGTTAAGTTGCCAGTGTATTTTTGCGTACTACTTTCAACTCCACCATATGTACCAGTACCAATAGTTTCATCATGAACTAACATTATATAATGATTAAGATTAAATTCTAAACGATTAAACCTTGATAAAGGTCTATTAGCATCAACTCCCAAAGCAATATTCTGATATAAAGTTTGATCTTGTAAAGTATTATTATTTTCATCTACATATGGGTTAGAAGTCCGAATTGCAAATCCATCATGTGAAAATAATAAAGTCCAATCAATTAAGTGTGGCAAATATCTATATACTAATGCATAATCTGAACGCTTAAAATTTACATCCAGTTCAGTACCTAAATAAATTTTATGGTCACCTAATATATCACTAAATTGAAAAACTGCCAATCCATTTTGATTGTAATTATTATTACTATTACTTAATCCAACACCTACAGAGAGCTGACCAACGTCTAAACTAAATTTAGTTTTATATTTCTGAATAATATAATTACCAGAGCTATCTTTAACAGAACTTAATAATAATTCAGAATTTTGATTAATAGCACTTGGATTAACAATTGTTTTATCAAATATATAATTTCTATAATTATTTTGTTTTTTATCAAGCTTGTGATTTAATAATGTAAAATCATATTTAAATATATTAGATTTCCATTTTGCATCTTGTGATACCTTAGAAAGTGTATTAAATGTAATTAAGGTTGTATCTAATTTTGAAATTTCAAATTTTTTATTATTTAAACTTGAAAAA